>ENA-UOYA01000714-UOYA01000714.1-activated-sludge-metagenome-genome-assembly--contig:-NODE-714-length-39935-cov-6.678937_pt1 | contig 39935 bp, 32 predicted proteins | sample MGYA00238163_ERZ764804 | MGnify/ENA primary metagenome ERZ764804 (study PRJEB28919, sample SAMN05720223) | activated sludge metagenome | isolation source: Anaerobic digester | place: Hong Kong...
CAACGCTTGTATGAATCGGGAAAAATCACCTATATGCGTACCGATTCGGTAAATTTGTCGTCATTGGCTATACAAGCAGCGAAAAACGAGATTGTAGACCTTTATGGTGATGAATATTCGAAACCCCGACAATATTCCACAAAATCAAAAGGCGCTCAGGAAGCGCACGAAGCTATTCGCCCCACTTATCTTAATGAACGCGAAATCAGTGGAACGTCACAGGAAAAGCGGTTGTACGACTTAATCTGGAAGCGTACCATTGCATCGCAAATGACCGATGCCGAGCTGGAAAAAACGACTGCCACAATTGGTGTTTCCAATGTTGAAGGCAAGTTTGTGGCTACCGGAGAAGTGATTAAATTCGATGGTTTTTTGCGCGTGTATCGCGAAGGGACCGATGATGAGGAGGCAGAAAATGATAGTGCTATTCTTCCGCCTGTGAAACAAGGTGAGAGGCTTCTTATGACGGAAACAACCGCTACAGAGCGTTATACCCAACGTCCTCCCCGATATACAGAAGCTTCCCTGGTGCGAAAAATGGAAGAATTGGGCATCGGCCGCCCTTCTACCTATGCTCCTACTATATCTACCATTCAGCAACGGGGTTATGTGGAGAAACGAAATGTGGAGGGCGAAGAACGTACTTATGCTGTCATTACGCTGAAAAACGGGAAAATAAAAGATGCGTCGAAAAAAGAAATGGCCGGAGCCGACAAGAATAAGCTTGTTCCTACCGATATCGGCATGGTGGTGAACGATTTTCTTGTGGAATATTTTCCCGATATTGTGGATTATAACTTCACTGCCGAGGTGGAAAAAGACTTCGATAAAATTGCCGAAGGCAAAATGCCGTGGAATAAGTCGATAGCCAATTTTTACAAAACCTTTCATCCTACAGTGGAGAAGACGGTAAACATGCGGAGCGAACACAAAACGGGCGAAAGAATATTGGGGGTTGACCCCAAAACCGGCCGTCGGGTATCGGTTAAAATCGGACGCTATGGTGCGTTGGCACAAATCGGCACAGCCGATGAGGAGGAGAAACCCTTGTTTGCTCCGTTGCAAAAGTCACAATCCATCGAAACCATTACCCTTGAAGAAGCATTGAAATTGTTTGAATTACCACGCAGTTTGGGCGAATTCCGCGGAAAAGAAATGGTGGTAGGAGTAGGTCGTTTTGGTCCTTATGTTCGTTACGACAACAAATTTGTTTCGTTACCCAAAGATGCCGATCCGCTGGAAATTACGGCTGAAGAGGCGGTTGCCCTTATCGAAGCTAAAGAAAAAGAAGAGAAAGAAAAGATAATAAAAACATTTTTAGAAGAACCCGGCCTTCAAGTTTTGAAAGGGCGTTATGGACCCTATATCGCTTTTGAAAAGGAGAACTACAAAATTCCTAAAGGATTGAATCCTGCCGAACTATCACTTGAAGATTGCCGAAAAATTATCGCCGAAGCCGATAAAAACAAAAGCAAAAGCGAAAAAAAGGGGAGAAGATCTTCTACAAAGAAATGAGTATCGAATCATGCCTTTATCCAACCATTGGATATGCTTACCAAAGCATAAGTTAATGCAGCCATGAGCAATAGCACAAAATAGCCGGCTTCTACGGATATAATGATTGCCAAAACGGTGCTGATTACCGAAAAATATCCGTTCAAAGCCCATGCCCATGGGATGTCGTCGCTCTTTTTTTCAGCAAGATAGTCGATTCCGATAGGGAACGGCATTCCTAAAAAGAACCCCGGTGTTCCTAATAAAACGATAGCAATCAATATTTTGAAAGGTAAAGCGACGCCTATTGTAGCTGAAAGAATTGGGGAGAGAACGAAAGCGTACAATAGGAGGATAGCGGCAATAATAAGCGGTAATGCCAAACGGATTTTATTCTTTCGACAGGCAGATGAATAATAACTTCCCAATCCTGAAGTAAAAAGTAAAATACTGAGGGTGGCGGAGGTAGCATAGGTGGGTTCTCCAAAATAAAAGGTAAATTGTTGAATGAATACCATTTCCAAAAACATATAAGCCAACCCCAATCCGCTGAAATACACAATTACCCATTTCTTGTGTTTACTTTTCCATGGTTTGAAAGATAAAGGCAAAAGAATAAAAATCGCCGCAATAAAAATAATTTGAATGAATGTGAGGATGATGAGCACATAACCGATATCCAAAAAAGGAAAGTTTTTCTCACGAATGGAAGTTGTCAATTGGGGAATTTGCTTAAAGCGGATAAATTGGAAGAAAAAAGGACGATTGTCGGTAGTTGGGTGTATCCGATAAGGATATGCTTGGATTAATGCTTTTTTGTCGGAAGATAAGAGTTGGTCTACATGAATAAAAAAAGTAGTGTCCTGAAGCATATTAAACTTGTCTCGGTCAATTTTCTGCTCTTCGGGAAGAACAAGCGGATCGAACATTCGGTTTTCACAAAACTGATGAACCTTATCGATTTCATCAAGGCCGAAGGGGGATTTTTTTACCAGAAAGGTAACTGCGCCCCAACTTCGTATGGCAACAACGTGTTGCAGGGGATGTGTTATGTTGTTTTTATCGAGAAGAAGACAAATAGAGGCTAAGAGTCGGTACGCATTTCGTACGGGATAATCCATCCAACAGCTCAACGAGATCATTCCTTTTTCCGAAAGCTTGTTCCACATTTCTTGCAGCGCTTCTATGGTTAATTCATATCGTGGTTCAACGGCATTTAACCCCGAATTGCCAAAGAACGAACCGATAACGGGAAGTTCTATCAAATCAAGTTGCTGTGTATGGAGAGTGAGCAATGTTCGTGAGAGGGTTTGATGAGGCTGAACCTGTGGAAAACCGTCGAAAGATCGGCTAAGTATGTTGAAAATTTCAGGATGCGGTTCATTGGCAATAATGTGAGGTACCTGATGCGACAAGGCCAGCAGAACGTTTTCTCCTGTTCCTGCATCGATAATCAGGGCATTTTCTATTTCTTCGATATGATAGGGTAGGGCTTGAGGCGTGTAGTCAAGAATACTCGTTTCGTTCTGCTTTATGGGTTGTGGAAGAAGACATCCCATCCAGTTTCCATTATTAAAAACAACTTTTCGGATTGGGTAGGGGTCTTGGTAAGCAAGGCTTACGCCGGGAGCATAACGGAGGACAGGTGATGAAACAATTTGCACAAAACCATTCGGAGTACTTTTCGCATACTCGATTTTCGCTTCGGGCAACAGCATGGTTCTGGTGATATCTTTGTATTCGGATGGGGTTAATTGCGGTGGATAGAAATAAAAGACGACTAAAATAAGAGTCGAAAGTGGGAGGGTGATTCGGAGAAGTGTTTTTTTATTTCGGGGCAGTGAAATAATTCCTCCTAAAAAGGCAAGTATGGCAACGGCAAAGGGTTGTTGTTCCGGAATTATCCATTGCATGAAGAGTAAGGCTACAATTCCTCCTATGCCTGATCCGATGAGATTGGAAAAATAAATTTTCCCGATTTGATCGGCAAACTTCGAAAAACTCATTCCGATGGATAAAGCCCCGGAAAAGAAAGGCAGAAAAAAAATCAAATAAGTGAGAATTAACTTGCCGATGTGGCGTGAATCCTGAAAAATAAGCAATGAATCGAAACGAACAGCCTTGGAATTGGCAACTCCAACCACCACAGGAATGAGAATTGCTGTAATGAGTAATAAAAAAGGGAAAAGGGTAACGTAGTTTTGTTCAAGTTTTTTTTGGAAAATTGTCAGGAAAGTTCCTGCGGCGCCAAATCCGAGCAGGGCGATGGATATAATCATATAGGCAAAGTGATACCATTGTACATACGACAAAATTTGCATCAATATTAATTGAAAAGCGATAATGCATGCCGAAATTAAGCCGATTGCCACATGGTTGCGAATTGATGATGTTGGGTTGACGTGTTCCATCGCTTATTTGCCTGTTTTTCGTGGTGTATCTCGATCGGAAACGGTTGTTATGGTTTGATGTTTCGGGTTAAAGGAACAAACCTTACGGGAATCAGACTTTTTGTCCTGATTTTGTCTCCCGTTTTTTCTACAAGCATCAGGTTTTGAACGCTAAAGGGTGAGCCCACAGGAATAATCATACGGCCTTTGTCTTTCAGTTGTCGGGTTAATGGCGGAGGAATATATTCTGATGCCGCGGTAACGATGATGCCATCATAAGGTGCGTGTTCTTCCCAACCGTAGTAGCCGTCGCCTATCTTTACTTCAACATTGTCGTAATTTAGAGCGGCTAATCGTTCTTTTGCTGCAAGACCCAGTTCTTCGATAATTTCAACGGTATACACTTTTTTCACGATTCGGGATAAAACGGCTGCCTGGTAACCCGAACCCGTTCCTATTTCCAGTACTACATCGTCGGGCCCAACATGGAGCAATTCGGTCATATAGGCTACAATATAGGGTTGTGATATGGTTTGTCCATAACCGATGGGAAGGGGACCGTCGTCATAAGCCCTTTCTTGATATTCCTCAGGAACAAATAGATGTCGAGGAACCGCTTCCATGGCCTTTAATGTGTTTTTGTCGGTAATGCCGCGAGCTTGAATTTGTTTTTTTATCATCTCTTTTCTATTTTTTTCGAATTTGTCTTGTCCGGAAAGGGAAGAAAAAAATCCGACATGCACCAGAATAAGTATGAAGATGGCTGTTTTTTTCATATCGGGTAAAAATTTATCCCTGTTTTTGCTCTTCCAATATGGCATCGATCACTGCAATGGTCGTCATGTTTACGATATCGCGTACCGAACTTTCCACATCCAATATATGCACCGGTTTATTCAAGCCCATTTGGATAGGTCCTATCGATTCTGCCAACCCCATTTCGAGCAACAATTTGTATGCACTGTTTGCAGAACTTAAGTTTGGAAATATCAACGTATTGACATCTTTCCCGGCTAGTTTCGAAAAGGGATATTTCTTATCGCGTAACTCTTTGTTTAATGCAAAATTAACCTGCATTTCGCCGTCAACAATCATTTCGGGATATTCTTTGTGTAGGGTAGCAACCACTTCGTGTACGCTTGCGGGACTACCTTGTTTATCTGATCCGAAATTGGAATAAGATAACATGGCCATTACAGGTTCATGGGCAAAAAGTTTTACCGTTTTATAGGTTAATTTGGCAATATCGAGCAGGGTTTCTGTAGAAGGATGCCGATTGAAAAGCGTGTCGGCCAAAAAGAAAATACCTTTTCTCGTGTTCATGATGTGAAGAGCTGCAATGTGTTTTGAACCTTCGCGAATGCCAATCACATCTTGTGCTGCCTGAATGGAATCGGCATATTTGGTATAAACACCGGTAATTAAGGCGTCGGCTTCGCCGGTTTCCACCATCATCATCCCGAAATAGTTGCGCTCGTGCATTTTTTCATAGGCTTCGTCAAAAGTCATCCCGTTTCGCTGAAGTTTGTCGGAAAGACGTTTAGCATAGGAAATTCTTCGTTGTTCTTCCCTGTCATGGCGTAGATTGATAATTTTCATCCCACTTAAATCGATATTATATTCTTGGGCGATTTTGCCGATTTTTTCTTCGTTACCCAATAAGATCGGGTAACAGATGCCCTCGTTGTATGCCATTTCTGCTGCCTTCAGCATATTAATATGGTTGGCTTCTGAAAATACGACTTTCTTTGGATTTTGACGGGCTGTATCATAAAAACGACGCAATATTTTATCTCCGTAACCTCCCATCATTTCACGCAGTTTGATGGTGTAGGCTTCCCAGTCGGTAATTTTCTGACGGGCTACTCCCGATTCCATGGCAGCACGGGCAACCGCAGGTGCAACAACCGTTAATAAACGGGGGTCTAGAGGCTTGGGAATGATGTAGTCTTTACCAAAACGTAAACGTTTTAAATTATAGGCAGCATTGACTACATCGGGAACCGGCTTTTTTGCCAATTCGGCCAATGCATAAACGGCAGCCATTTTCATTTCTTCGTTGATGCATGTTGCCCGAACATCCAATGCTCCTCTGAAAATATAGGGAAATCCCAATACATTATTGATTTGATTGGGATAATCGGAGCGTCCTGTCGCAAAAATAATATCTTCTCGGGTATTCATGGCATCTTCATACGAGATTTCGGGATCGGGATTGGCCAAGGCAAAAATAATAGGATTTTCATTCATCGATAAAACCATTTCCGGGGTTAGTATTCCACTTACGGATAATCCCAAAAATACATCAGCTCCTTTGATGGCTTCTTCTAATGTTTCGATATGAGTGTTGGTGGCAAAAGGTTTTTTAATTTTGTTTAGGTCGGTACGCCGGGTATTGATAACTCCTTTCGAATCGAGCATAATTATATTTTCGGGTTTTGCTCCTAAACGTATATATAATTTTGTGCAGGAAATGGCTGCTGCACCTGCACCATTGACAACAATTTTTACATTTTCTATCTTTTTCCCGACAATTTCCAGTGCATTTAATAATCCTGCTGCAGAAATAATGGCTGTGCCGTGCTGGTCGTCATGCATGACAGGAATATCCAATTCGTTTTTCAATCTTTCTTCAATCTCAAAACATTCAGGAGCTTTAATATCTTCTAAATTAATCCCTCCAAAGGTGGGAGAAATGGCTTTTACGGTGTCGATGAATTTTTTTGGATCTTTTTCATTGATTTCAATATCGAAAACATCAATCCCTGCAAAAATTTTAAATAGCAACGCTTTTCCTTCCATTACGGGTTTCCCTGCCAAGGGTCCTATGTCGCCCAAGCCTAAAACTGCTGTCCCGTTTGAAATAACGGCTACCAAATTCCCTTTATTGGTATAGTTGTAAACGGCATCATCATTCTTTTTAATTTCTAAACAGGGTTCGGCAACTCCCGGCGAATATGCCAACGATAGATCGCGTTGCGAACTATAAGGTTTGGTAGGAACAACTTCAATTTTTCCCGGTTTCCCTTCTGAATGATAAAGAAGAGCATCCTCTTTGCTTATTTTAGTCATAAATCGGATTTTATGTAATAGAGTAAAATAATATCTGTAATTTCATTTAAAAATTGTCACAAAAGTACCATTTTTCCATTTTAATTCATAATTATTTTATGGATTCAGGCCTTCATTTTTTTGAGAAACTGTCGTTTTATGGAAAAATACATATTCTTAACATCAAATGATCTATTCGGGTAAAAATAGCTGCTAGTGATACAGGAGCATACCTGTCACCCCCGAAAGAGCAATCAACAAAATAGGATCTACCCTTTTTATCGATGCAAGGAATACACTTCCGAAAATAATCCAACTTTTATAATCGATGAAATTGGCTTTGTTAATCAGCATGAGTGCAGCAGAAGCAATTAAACCGATGATGGTAGGTTTGAGTACCGAAAGGGTGGAACGCACCAGCGGATTGTTTTTTACTTTAAAGAAAAAGGCACAGATGAGAGTCATAATGACAAATGAAGGAAGGCTTACTGCCAGTGTGCAAATGGCGGAGCCCAATATGCCTTGAAAAGTCGAAAAACCCATGTTCGAAACGGCAGCATATCCCACGTAGGTGGCAGAATTGAATGCTATGGGCCCCGGAGTGGTTTGAGATATGGCTACGATATCGGTAAAATCGTAGATCGAAATCCAAGGGTGAGCATCTACAACTTCGTGCCGGATAAGGGGAAGCATGGCGTATCCGCCTCCAAAACCAAATAATCCGATTTTGAAAAAGGATAGAAACAATGCAACGTATAGTTCGATTAGTTTCATGGTTATCGCTTTATTCTTTTTTTGAGGTAAATCGGATAGAAAACACCTGAAAGTATGGCGGCGGCAATGATGTATGCCGGTGATATTTTCAACAGCCATACGGCTAGGACCACAACAAGAGGTATCCATGCATTTTTTCGGGAGATTCCGGCTGATTTGCTTAATCCTGTTAATGGAGCAGCAATCAAGGCTACTACAGCCGGACGGATACCTTTGAAGATACGTTCGACAATCGGATTATTTTTGAATTGCGTGAAAATTATGGCAATGAAAAGAATGATGATAAACGAGGGAAGAATGATGCCTAAAGCGGAAAACAAACTTCCCTTGAATCCAAAGCGTTTGTTGCCTACAAATAAAGCGGTGTTTAATGCCATGGGTCCCGGCATGGATTGGGCTATGGCCAGCATATCCATAAATTCATCGTCTTCCAGCCAATTTCTCTTTTTTACTACTTCGTTACGGATAAGGGGTATCATTGCATAACCACCCCCGAAAGTGAATGCTCCGATTTTAAAAAAAACGAGAAACAGTTCCAGATACCGTTTCATTTTAGTATAAGTTTTATAATAAAAAGAAAAGCAGATCGCAAAAAGATGAACTTTTGCCGATCTGCTTTTTATAAGAAGCCGCATCGGTGGAATTAAGACGAAACTCCTTATGACAGGATTTGAGGGTCTTGTTGTCTTTGTAATCCGCCGAGCCCGAAGGCTTGTCCCGAAGGATGCGGCCCGCCATTGACAACAAAAACGATCTCGGTTTCTAAAATGTTATTGATGAGTTTCCCAATCGACCAATGCGGCAATAACTCTCTTGTTTTGCATTTCAAAGATAGTAAATCTGCTTTTAATTACCAAATAAATTTCTAACTTTTTTAGGGAAATATGTCCGATTTATGTTTAAAAACATCTTATTTTAAACTTATTAAGATTTACTTTCGAAATATTTATTAAGTTCTTCGTCCTTCAATTCATGATTACTGAGATCTCCTGCAAGATATTGATCATAAGCACTCATATCGAGTAAACCGTGACCCGATAAATTGAAAAGGATAGTCTTTTTTACTCCTTCTTCCTTGGCTTTCAGTGCTTCATCAATGGCTACTGCAATGGCGTGATTCGATTCCGGTGCAGGAATGATGCCTTCTGTGCGGGCAAACAGAATTCCGGCTTTGAAGGTATCGAGTTGATTTACATCGACGGCTTCCACCAGATTATCTTTGTGCAGTTGACTTACGATGCTTCCTGCACCATGATAACGCAGCCCACCGGCATGAATATTGGCAGGAGCAAAATTATGATGCAGTGTATACATGGGAATTAGTGGGGTATATCCGATCTCATCGCCATAGTCATATTGAAAACGGCCTCGGGTGAGTTTTGGGCAAGAGGATGGTTCGGCTGCGATAAAACGGGTGTGGGTTTCGCCTTTCAGATTGTGGCGTAGGAAAGGAAACGATATTCCGGAAAAATTTGATCCTCCGCCAAAACAGCCGATTACAATATCGGGATATTCATCTGCCATTTCCATTTGTTTTTCGGCTTCAAGGCCGATTACGGTCTGATGTAAAGCTACATGATTCAACACGCTTCCCAATGCATATTTACAGTTGGGCGTTTGCATGGCGAGTTCTATCGCTTCGGAAATGGCTGTACCTAAACTTCCTTGATAATTGGGATTTTCAGTTATGATTTTTCTTCCGGCTTTTGTGGACATGCTGGGCGAAGCGATGACTTGAGCTCCCCATGTTTGCATGAGAGAACGGCGGTAAGGTTTTTGTTCGTAACTGATCTTCACCATGTAAACGGCAAGTTCAAGGCCAAAAGTTTTTGATGCAAAAGCCAGTGCTGTTCCCCATTGACCGGCACCGGTTTCTGTAGTTAAATTGGTTACCCCTTCTTTTTTGTTGTAATAGGCTTGTGCTAGCGCCGAATTGAGTTTATGAGAGCCGACAGGACTTACACTTTCGTTTTTGAAATAAATATGAGCCGGTGTATCAAGGGCTTTTTCCAGTTCATATGCCCTTACGAGTGGCGTGGGTCGGTAGATTTTATATTTTTCGCGAACTTCGTCGGGAATATCGATCCACACATCGTTGTCGTTCAGTTCTTGCCTTGCCAATTCTTCTGCAAATAGCGGAAAGAGATCTTCGGCTTTGAGCGGTTCATTGGTTTGCGGATTTATCATCGGCAAAGGTTTGTTTTGCATTTCAGCAACAATATTATACCATTGTGTAGGTATTGCTGTTTCCGGCAACATGAATTTTTTTGTTCTCTTCATAAAATTTCTAACTATTTGTCCTGCTTTTGCGATTATGTGATGCAAAATTAAAGTATAATTCCTAAAAAAACAAACGAAAAGAAAAAATGGCGAGGTTATTTCGTCCTGATTTTCGTTTACATATACGGTAAGCGTATTTCAGAACAAGACACCCCTTCTCTGTACCAAGTCCGTACCAAGGCTGCACCATCCTTGCATCAAGCTTGCATCACCCTCCCATCATTTTTGCATTAATTTTGCATTGGTCCCACCTTTGTACCCCGCACTACAGGCGGCAAAGGCGTAGGTTTATTTTACACCGGTTTCGCGGAATATGATGTCGTTGTCCCTGCCTTGAAGCGAAGGAAGAGCGAAGGAGGAGCGAAGGAAGAGCGAAGGAAGAGCGAAGAACAAGCTAAATCGGAGGTCACCGGTTGACGTTCCCTTTGTAGTTGTTTTTTTGCAGGGAATTGCTTTTAATTTTTGAAACTTTATCTTACTTTTGCTCACATATTTCGAATGTGTGCATTTGAAATGATAGCAATGTCGAAAACAAGGCAAACATTGATTGAGGTGGCACGTCGGCTTTTTGCCCAAAAGGGGATTGAAAATACGACGATGAACGATATAGCCGAAGCTTCAAATAAGGGTCGTAGAACATTATATACCTATTTTAAGAGTAAGCAGGATATTTATAATGCGGTAATTCAATCGGAACTTGAAAGTATTTATCTTCAATTGGAGGATGTGATTAGAAGAAATTTGAAGGCTGACGATAAACTCATGCTTTTCTTTTTCACCCGTTTGGAAGCCATTAAAGAGGTGGTGAGACGTAATGGTACTTTACGCGCAGATTTTTTTAGAGATATTTGGCGTGTGGAGTATGTGCGAAAGGAGTTTGACCGTAAAGAAATAGCTTATTTACAACATATTTTGGAAGAAGGGGTCCGAACAAAAATTTTCGAAATTTCAGATATCCCCAAAACAGCACAAATTCTCCATTATGCATTAAAAGGGCTCGAAGTGCCCGTAATTCGGGGGGTATTAGGCCTAAATATTAATAATAAATCGGATAGAAATACGATTATTAATCTGATATTTAAGGGTTTATATAATAAGTAAAAATAAAGGCGTTCAATTTAAACCAATAAAAAATGAAATTATTAGAAGGTAAAACAGCTTTAATTACCGGCGCAGCACGAGGAATAGGTAAGGCTATTGCGCTTAAGTATGCTTCTGAAGGAGCAAATATTGCGTTTACGGATTTGATCATCGATGAGAATGCTAAAGCAACCGAAAACGAAATTGCTGCTTTAGGTACGAAAGTAAAAGGATATGCGTCGGACGCATCCAATTTTGAGGAGGCGCATAAAGTAGTGGATGAAATCATCAAGGATTTCGGGCGAATAGATATTTTGGTGAATAATGCCGGGATTACGCGCGATGGATTGATGGTCCGTATGACAGAACAACAATGGGATATCGTGATTAAGGTAAATCTGAAGTCGGCATTCAACTTTATTCATGCCGTTACACCTCAAATGATGCGTCAGAAATCGGGTAGTATTATCAATATGAGTTCCGTTGTAGGCGTGTCGGGTAATGCCGGTCAGTCCAACTATTCAGCTTCTAAAGCCGGGCTGATAGGCCTGACCAAATCGATGGCTAAAGAAATCGGTTCACGAAACATTCGGGTTAATGCTATCGCTCCGGGATTTATTATCACCGATATGACGGGAGCCCTTTCGGAAGAAGTACGCAAACAATGGGCAGAGCGAATTCCCTTGCGACGAGGCGGTACACCCGATGATGTCGCCAATGTTGCTCTTTTCCTTGCTTCGGAACTTTCTTCCTATGTAAGTGGGCAGGTGATCAATGTTTGTGGTGGCATGAATACATGATTTGCAATTATTTCCTATTTCGATTTTTCATAAGAGGCACGATTTTTTGTGTCTCTTCATTTATTGTTTTTTAAGATGGAAGTATTATACGAAGACAACCATATCATCATTGTAAATAAATCTCCGAAAGAGATTGTACAAGGTGATAAGACAGGCGATAAGCCATTGTCGGATATGGTAAAAGATTATTTAAAGGAAAAATATAATAAGCCGGGGAATGTTTTTTGCGGAGTTGTTCATCGGCTCGACAGACCTACTAGCGGAGTAGTCGTATTTGCTAAAACAAGTAAAGCGCTTACCCGACTGAACGAAATGTTTAAAAAGGGAGAGGTCGATAAAACCTATTGGGCTATTGTAAAAGATGTTCCACCTCAGAATGAAGGGGTGTTAGTTCATTATTTGATTAAGAACGAAAAAAATAATAAATCTACTGCGTATGATACGGAAAAGCCGCACACTCAAAAAGCAGTACTTCACTATAAGCTTATTGGACGATCCCAAAAATATTATCTTCTTGAAGTAAAAATTGAAACCGGACGCCATCATCAGATTCGATGTCAGCTGGCAAAAATCGGTTTGCCGATCAAAGGCGATTTAAAATATGGTGCTCAGCGTTCTAATCCCGACGGCAGTATTTCTTTGCATGCAAGAAATATATCTTTTGTTCACCCGGTTTCTAAACAGATCATCAACATAACGGCTCCGGTGCCCGATGATCCTTTGTGGAAAGCATTCGAAATTTAGATTTTTCACAAAAAGTTAAAAGAAATAACGCCAAAACCATGCAATATAAAAAGTATATCAGTAAATTTGCGGATATAGTAAAAATTTTATCTAAATAAAGAAATATGAAACCAACATTGTTTGTATTAGCTGCAGGGATGGGCAGTCGTTACGGAGGTCTTAAGCAATTGGATGGGGTTGGCCCTTCGGGAGAAACCATTATGGATTATTCCATTTATGATGCTATAAACGCAGGATTTGGCAAGCTTGTTTTTGTTATTCGTAAATCGTTTGAAAATGATTTCAGGGAAAAGATCGTAAAAAAATATGAACAAAAAATCCCTGTGGAATTGGTTTTTCAAGAATTGGATAAATTACCCGAAGGTTTTACCGTGCCGGCAAATCGTGTAAAACCATGGGGAACCAATCATGCCGTAATGATGGGAAAAGAGGTGATTAATGAACCTTTTGCCGTTATCAATGCGGACGATTTCTATGGAAGGGAAAGTTATCGGGTTTTGGGGAATTTTTTGTCTCAACTTTCCAACAGCAAAAACCTGTACTGTATGGTAGGATACAGAGTAGGGAACACCCTTTCGGAAAGTGGAGCAGTAGCCCGCGGCATTTGTGAAGTGGATGAAAATCATAATCTTCTTGGAATTGTAGAACGTACTCAGGTGATGCGTATCGACGGTGTCGTTAAATATAAGGACGAAAACAATAATTGGGTGGCTATTGATGACAATACTCCTGTTTCTATGAATATGTGGGGATTCACGCCCGATTATTTTGCTTATTCCGAAGATTATTTTGTGGATTTTCTTAAAAAGAATGCCGAAAATATTACGGCTGAATACTTTATACCTTTACTTATCAATCATTTGGTTACTAATAAAATGGCAACTGTAAAAGTATTGGATACTCCTTCAAAATGGTTTGGAGTAACGTATCCCGAAGATCGCCCCGACGTGGTTGCCAAACTTCAGAAACTGGTAGGTGAAGGAGTTTATCCTTCACCGCTTTGGTAGAGTATAGGTAGGGTGTAGAGCGCAAATATAATCCAATTCAACTGAAAAGTAATGGTTGAGGTATTTATTATTCTGCTTCTCATTTTTTTAAATGGTTTTTTTGCTTTGTCGGAGATAGCGGTAGTATCAAGCAAAAAAACAAAACTCGAAGCAGAAAGAAAAAAAGGGAGCAAAGGTGCTGAAATGGCGCTCAAACTCCGAGCAAATCCCGACAATTTTCTTTCGGCTGTACAAGTGGGGATCACGCTTATCGGTATTGTGAACGGAGCATATGGTGGAACCACACTGGCGGCCGATGTTGTGCCTTTTTTTCAAAAATTTGCATGGAGTGCTCCCTACGCCGAAACCATATCCGTTGGAGTTGTCGTTTTTTTGATTACGTATGTGTCTATTGTTATTGGGGAATTAGTGCCGAAAACCATCGCTCTGAATAATCCTGAAAAGGTGTCCATCATGGTTTCGAGACCCATTTACGTCATAAGCATTATTTTTTATCCTTTTGTGGAATTTTTGGCTGCTTCAACCGGATTTTTTAATAAAGTTATCGGTTTGAAACCCAAAAAAGATACTGTGTCGGAAATGGAACTCAGGGCTATGTTAAAAACAGCATCAAAAGAAGGGGTTATCGAAAAAGAAGAAAATATTATTCACGAACAGGTTTTTTATTTTTCCGATAAACGAGCCAAACACTTAATGACCCATCGTACCGATATCGAATGGGTAGATATATCAAAATCCAAAGATGAAGTTGTTCAGGATCTTTTAAATTGTAAACATAGTCGGGTATTGGCTTGTAACAAAAAATTGGACGATTTTGTCGGCATTATTTCCATTAAGGAGTTCTTATACGCATTGCACAAGAATATCGATTTTTCCATTCATGAGTTGATTCAAGAGCCTTTAATTTTTCCGTCAACCTTGCGTGCTCAAAAAGTACTCGAAATGTTTAGGAGTAGTCATAAGTCTATCGGTGTTGTTGTCGATGAATATGGAAGTGTAGATGGTATTATCACCTTACACGACATAATGGAAACGTTGGTAGGACCTATTGCCGACGAGGATGAAAACGAAGAACCCGACATCTATATGCAAAGCGAAAATTCTGCTTTAGTCAATGGTGAGGCGCCCCTTGAATTGCTTACCTTATTTATTGATGATTTTGTTATCGATTTCGAATCGATCGATTATTCAACCGTTGCGGGTTTTGTTTTGGCCAATATAAACAAGATACCTCAAGTGGGCGATAAATTTGTCTATAACGATACGGAGTTCGAAATTACGGAAGTGGATGGTAATAAAATAAATAAAGTACTGATAACCAAAAAAATAAAAGATAAGGGATGACGAGTTTTTTAATATTTACCCACTATGAATTTTTTTTTTGTAGAGACTGACAATTCAGAGCAAATTAAAGAAGCGCACGGGTTGGGTATATGGGATGGCGTGGCCACTAAGCGAAAACTTTTAATAAATGAACTATCAATTAATTAAACAAAACATGTAAAGGATGAATGAAAGAGGAATGGGACTGTGTGAAAGATATTTTTACGTATTTATGAAAATATGTTTTATAACACATCTTTTTATTAGGCGGGGAGAAAAGTATGTGTTATTTTTACACGAATTTTATAAAAAAATCCAATCTTCATCATCTTTTATTTATACACCGGAAAAATATGAATGTAGAGAAAACAAGGAGTAAATCCGGTTTGCTTTTGGATGCTTTTGAAAAAAAGGTAGACGGAAAGCAAACCGGATTATACATTCTTACCAACAAGAATGGATGTGAAGTAGCCGTAACCAATTACGGCGCAAAGATTGTTTCGTTGATGGTACCCGATAAAAACGGTACATTAACCGATGTGGTAACCGGTCATCAAACCATTGATGATTATTTGACTTCGGAAGAGCCTTATTTTGGAGCGGTTTGTGGTAGAGTGGCTAATCGGATTGCCAAAGGTAAATTTACACTCGATGGGAAAGAATATACGTTAGCCATTAACAACGGTCCCAATCACTTGCATGGAGGTATAAAAGGTTTCAATGCGGTTGTGTGGGATGTCAAAGAGATTTCCGATAACGCGATCGAACTTTTTTATTTGTCAATAGATGGTGAAGAAGGATATCCGGGAAATTTAAGTGTGACCGTAACGTATGTTTTAACGGATGATAATGCATTGGATATTTATTATGAAGCGGAAACGGATAAACCGACGATTTTAAATCTTACCAATCATTCATACTTTAATCTTTCGGGAGCAGGAGATCCCTATATCGGAGATCATATTCTAAAATTAATTGCCGATGAGTATCTTCCCACAGACGAAACAGCTATTCCATACGGAAAGCCCGAACCGGTTTTTGGAACGCCTATGGATTTTACGGTGCCTCATGCCATAGGTGAGAGAATTGATGATGATTTTCAGCAATTGATTTTCGGAAATGGGTATGATCATAATTATATAATTAATAAAGAGAATGAAGATGAGTACGTTTTTGCCGGTGTATGCGAATCGCCAAAAACCGGTATAAAAATGGAAATCTTCACTTCTCAGCCGGGAATTCAGTTATATACCGGAAATTGGATGACGGGAAATTTCGTAGGGAAAAACGGTCAACGTTATCCCAAACGTTCAGCGGTTTGTTTTGAAACGCAACATTACCCCGACAGCATTCATCATCCGGAATACCCCTCTGTTGTCTTGCGTCCCGGGGAAATTTTCAGATCGAGAACGACATACAAATTCGTAGTATAAAACTCGCAAAATGAATTTATTTTTTATAGTAAACAATTTAAATAATAAGTAAAAAGTATGAATACTACAACTAATGAGAGAAAAAGTAATCTTGTGCCGATAATCATGATGATCATTCTGTTTGGAATGATATCGTTTGTCACCAATTTAGCGGCACCGATGGGGCAGGTACTCAAAGAACAATTTGGCGCTTCCAATTTCCAGGGATTGTTGGGAAATGCAGCTAACTTTATTGCTTATGCTGTTATGGGGATACCCGGAGGAATTCTTTTGCAGAAATTAGGATACAAAAAGACAGCTTTAATAGCTATCGCTGTTGGTTTTGTAGGTGTATTTATTCAATTTCTTTCTGGTCATGCTCCTCAAACATCGGCTTTTGGTGTTTATCTTCTTGGCGCTTTTGTTGCCGGTTTTTCAATGTGTTTATTGAATATTGTGGTGAACCCCATGTTGAATACGCTTGGTGGTGGTGGAAATAAAGGGAATCAGCTGATCCAAATCGGAGGTTCATTTAACTCGGTTATGGCTACCTTTACTCCGGCATTTGTGGGCGTCTTAATTGGTGATGCAGCAAAAGCAAGCATCTCCGATGTTTTCCCGGTTATGTATATTGCAATGGGCGTTTTTGCCGTTATATTTTTTGTTCTTCTGTTTGTAGATATTCCTGAGCCGCATGCACAAAAATCATCTGAATCTCTCAAGCAATTGATGGCCGGTGCCTTACAATTTCGGCATTTTATATTGGGAGCTGTAGCTATTTTTATTTATGTCGGAGTTGAAGTGGGTACTCCCGGACTTTTGATACTTTGGTTGTCTGATACTCCTGTTGGGAAGACAACTGCCGGTTTTGTTGCAGGTACCTATTGGTTTCTTATGTTGATCGGCCGGTTATTGGGTGCTTCCTTTGGAAGTAAAATATCCAGTAGGAAAATGCTGGGCTTTGCTTCCTTTGTTGGATTGATTTTGATCGCTTTAGCTATTTTTTCTCCGCAAACTTCAGTGGTTTCATTGCCGGTTCTTTTGCGATCGAGTACAGGAGCTCTCTCTTTCGGGTTAGCTGAAGTGCCTATTAATGCTATGTTTATTGTATTGGTCGGCCTTTGCACTTCTATTATGTGGGGAAGCATTTTTAATCTTGCCGTTGAGGGATTGGGTAAATATACTGCTGCTGCCTCGGGTATTTTTATGGCGTTAGTATGCGGTGGAGGTATCCTGCCTGTTCTTCAGGGAAGAGTAGCCGATATAGCTGGTTATATTCCGAGTTATTGGGTAATTTTTATCGGCTTGGCTTATTTATTATATTATGCATTAATCGGATCGAAAAATGTAAATACGGCTATTCAAACAGAAGACTAAAAGCTCTCTGCTCGATTAACATCAGGTAATATGGCCGCTGATGAATACGTAAAATAAATACGAACAATAAATACGAAAGTTGAAAAATGACAAAAGAAGAGATCGTTATTTTATTTCAGAATAAATTCGGGAAAGAAACCCCCGAGGTTTATACGGCCCCCGGCCGTATAAACCTTATCGGAGAACATACCGATTATAACGGCAGTTTTGTTTTTCCGGGTGCTGTGGATAAAGGAATTACAGCAGCCATCCGTTTAAACGGAACAGACAAAGTTAGAGCTTATGCGCTCGATCTTTCCGAATATTCGGAATTTGGGTTGAATGAGGAGGATATACCAACTGAAGGGTGGGCAAAATATATTTTTGGTATTTGCCGGGAAATTATTAAACGAGGCGGGAAAGTGCAAGGATTTGATACCGTTTTTTCGGGTAATGTTCCCCTTGGGGCCGGAATGTCTTCATCGGCTGCTTTGGAAAGCACCTATGCTTATGCGTTGAACGACATGTTGAATCTGGGAATCGATAAATTTGAATTGGCTAAAATTGGACAGGCTACCGAACATCATTATGTGGGAGTGAAATGTGGCATCATGGATCAATTCATTTCGCTTTTTGGGAAAAAGGGCCATTTGGTACGGCTGGATTGCAAAACCATGGAATATGAGTATTTCCCGTTTGATCCACAAGGATATAAGTTGGTATTGTTGGATACGCAAGTGAAACATGAATTGGCTTCGTCGGCATACAATAAACGCCGTGAATCGTGCGAACGTGCTGCTGCGGCTATTCGTAAGAATCATCCTGAAGTGCAATTTCTTCGTGATGCCGATATGAATATGCTCAATGAAGTCAAAGATGTAATCTCAGAGGAAGATTATAAGCGAGCAAAATATGTCATCGAAGAAACACAACGTGTGCTGGAGGTATCGGATGCCTTGAAAAAAGGCGATTATGAAACTGTTGGCAAAAAGATGTATGAAACTCACGAAGGAATGAGTAAATTATATGAAGTTAGTTGTGAAGAGCTCGATTTTCTTAACGATATTGCCAAAAAAAGCGGAGTAACAGGTTCACGTGTAATGGGAGGTGGTTTTGGGGGATGTACCCTTAATTTGGTAAAAGATGAATTGCATGATCAATTTATTGAAGAGGCCCTTGCTCAATTCAAAAATAAATTTGGTTATGAGCCGAAAGTGTATGATGTTGTTATTAGCGATGGGGCACGAAAATTATAATTAGTAAACAACTTACCGGAGGAGTTGAAAGTTTGGGAAGTATTTTTTGACTCCTCCTTTTTTCAATTCTGATACCTATACCTATGATGAATGCAGATTATTATTTGGAAAATCCAACTTTTTTGGTTGCAGTAGACTGCATTATTTTTGGATTTAAAGATAAAGAGCTCCATATTTTACTCACCCGACGGCCGCTGGAACCTCTTAAAGGAGAATGGTCTTTGATGGGGGGATTTCTGGAAGATAATGAAAGTCTGAATCAAGCAGCGGAAAAAGTTCTTTTTCGGTATACTCAGCAAAAAGGGATTTATATGGAACAGGTGAAAGCGTATGGGGAAATAAATCGCGATATCGGTGGTCGCGTGATTTCGGTGGCTTTCTATGCATTGGTTCGATTAGAAGAGTTCGATACAAGCTTGGCTGCAAAATATGATGCGCGGTGGGTAAATATTCGTGAACTTCCACGCCTTGTTTTTGATCATAATCAAATGGTAAATGATGCATTGACACTGCTTCGATACAAAGTTTCCATGCAGCCGATTATCTTCCATTTTTTTGATAAAAAATTTACATTACCTGCTTTACAAGATCTTTATGAAGCTATTTATCAGATGCCTATAGATAAACGGAATTTTCGTAAAAAAATTGTTTCTATGAATATCCTCGATAAGCAAGAAGAAAAAGACAAGTCTTCTTCCAAACGGGGAGCGTATTATTATGTCTTCAACAAAAAAAAATATGAGGCTTTTTTAAGAGAAGGCAAGCGATTTTCTTTATAATTGCGAAATTGCTTTTTTTGAAAATTTTTTTCTACCTTTGCATCCTAATATCAGACAATAATCAATTTAAAAATAAAATACGCACTATGTATCGAGGAAAACCTGTGCGATTGATCCTTGAAAACGGAATGGTCTTTCAGGGAAAATCTTTTGGTGCAGAAAAAGCAACATCGGGAGAAGTAGTTTTTAATACCGCGATGGTCGGTTATCCCGAAAGTCTAACAGACCCATCATACGAAGGACAAATTCTTACCCTCACCTATCCAATAATCGGAAATTACGGCGTCCCTGCAAACAGTAAGACCAACGGAATTTCCGATTTTTTTGAATCCGACCGTATTTATGTCAGGGGACTTATTGTACAGGATTATTCCTACGAATATTCTCATTGGAATGCGGTAAAAAGTTTGGGAGATTGGATGAAAGAAGAAAACATTCCCGGAATTTATGGTATTGACACGCGCATGTTGACGAAAATACTTCGCGAAAAAGGATCGATGTTAGGGAAAATTGTTTATGATGATGAGGAGGAGGTAGAATATTATGACCCGGCCGGAGAAAACCTCGTAGCGAAGGTAAGCTGTAAAGAAGTTATCGAATATAACCATGGAGCGAAGAAAGTGGTATTGGTTGATTGTGGAGTCAAATTAAGCATCATAAGAGAGCTTATTAAACTGAAAGTCGACCTTATTCGTGTGCCATGGGATTATGATTTTAATCAAATACAATACGATGGCTTGCTTATTTCCAATGGTCCGGGGAATCCCGATTATTGCGAAATTACCGTCGACCGTATTCGTGAAGCAATGAAACTGGATAAACCGATTTTTGGCATTTGTTTAGGAAATCATCTTCTCTCGAAAGCAGCAGGAGCCAAAATATACAAAATGAAATATGGACATCGAAGCCTTAATCAGCCTGTGCGTAAAGTAGGTACGAACATTTGTTATATAACTTCTCAAAATCATGGTTATGTGGTTGATCAGGATTTTTTGGGTGAGGACTGGGAACCCTACTTTATTAACATGAACGATGGTACGAATGAGGGGATTCGGCATAAAACAAAACCGTTTAGTTCTGTACAGTTCCACCCTGAGGCAGCGGCAGGACCAACGGATACAAAATTCTTTTTTCATGATTTTGTAAAAATGCTGTAATTATACAAGGTAAAAAGAAAGATTTTAAATAAACGTATTCAAAGAAAAGAAACAATATATACTATGACAGATATAACCAAATCCTCGATTAATGAGGCTTCTCCTTTAGAGTCTGCAAATCCTCCCAAAAGGGATTTAAGTATTCAAAGCGTTCTTATTTTAGGTTCCGGTGCGTTGAAGATCGGTGAAGCAGGAGAATTTGATTATTCGGGTTCTCAAGCCTTAAAAGCATTGCGCGAAGAAGGAATAGAAACCATATTGATCAATCCCAATATAGCCACAGTGCAAACATCGGAAGGTTCTGCAGATAAAATCTATTTCTTACCCATTATACCTTATTTTGTCGAAAAGGTGATAGCTCGCGAACGGCCGGATGGTATTTTACTTTCCTTCGGTGGCCAGACGGCATTAAATTGTGGGGTTGCCTTGTATGAAAAAGGGATACTCGATAAGTATAATGTTAAGGTTTTGGGAACACCTGTTCAGGCTATTATGGAAACGGAAGACCGAGACCTTTTTGTGAAAAAGCTGGATCAAATCGGGGTAAAGACTATCAAAAGTATGGCTGTAAATACTGTCGATGATGCTTTGAAGGCTGCACATTCGCTTGGCTATCCCATTATTGTTCGTGCGGCTTATGCATTGGGAGGGTTAGGTTCCGGCTTTTGCAACAACGACGATGAATTGAAAGCGCTTGCAGAGAAAACATTTGCATATTCAAATCAATTGCTCATCGAAAAATCGTTGAAGGGGTGGAAAGAGATTGAATATGAAGTTGTACGCGATAAATACGATAATTGCATCACGGTTTGCAATATGGAGAATTTCGATCCCCTTGGTATTCATACCGGTGAAAGTATTGTCGTAGCACCTTCTCAAACGCTTACTAATTCCGAATTTCAAAAATTGCGTGAGTTATCTATTCGCATTATCCGGCATATCGGTATTATTGGCGAATGTAACGTTCAATTTGCTCTTGATCCTGAATCGGAAGATTATCGGGTAATAGAAGTCAATGCACGTCTTAGTCGGTCATCGGCTTTAGCTTCTAAAGCAACCGGATATCCGCTGGCTTTTGTAGCAGCAAAATTGGGTTTGGGATACGGACTTTTTGATTTGAAAAATTCGGTTACCAAATCCACGAGTGCTTTTTTCGAACCGGCCTTAGATTACATCGTTGTAAAAATTCCTCGTTGGGATTTGGGAAAATTCAATGGGGTTTCAAAAGAGATTGGATCGAGCATGAAGTCGGTGGGTGAAATTATGGCTATCGGCCGTACCTTTGAGGAAGCTATTCAAAAAGGATTGCGTATGATCGGACTCGGTATGCATGGGTTTGTTGAAAATAAAGAACTAAAAATCGACGATATCGATAAAGCCCTTCGCGAACCTACCGATCAGCGTATTTTCGTTATCAGCAAAGCTTTCCGTAAAGGGTATACCATCGATCAGATTCACGATTTGACAAAAATCGACAAATGGTTCCTTTATAAATTGTATCACATCATCGAGATTGCTGAAGCATTAGAAAAATTATCTCCGGACACCATCGATTTCCAAAAAGATAGTAATCCTTCTTTCGATGAATTATTAAAATTGGCAAAACAACGGGGTTTTTCCGATTTTCAGGTTGCACGTGCCATCTGGAAAGAAAAGATGGATGAAGAGAGTCAGGAAATTATTCGTTGGTATCGTAAAAAACGAGGTATCGTACCGGTTGTGAAGCAAATCGATACGTTGGCTGCCGAATATCCTGCGCAGACCAATTACCTGTATTTGACCTACAATGGAATGGAGAACGATATTCAATATTTGGGTGATCGGCGTTCCGTAATTGTATTGGGATCGGGTGCTTATCGCATTGGTTCTTCGGTAGAATTCGATTGGTGTTCGGTGAATGCGTTGAATACGGTTCGTAAGGAAGGTTATCGATCGGTAATGATTAATTATAATCCCGAAACAGTATCCACCGATTATGATATGTGCGACCGTCTTTATTTTGACGAGCTCACGTTTGAACGGGTTATGGATATTGTTGAACTTGAAAATCCGTATGGAGTAATCATTTCTGTGGGCGGACAAATACCCAATAATTTGGCTGTCAGGCTGGATAAAGCAGGTGTGAACATTTTAGGTACGCCGGCAAAAAGCATCGATAATGCCGAAGATCGCCATAAGTTTTCCAGTATGTTGGACGAACTTAAAATTGATCAGCCTCGTTGGCGCGAATTGACCTCGTTGGAAGATATTCATCAGTTTGTGAAAGAAGTTGGCTATCCTGTATTGGTTCGCCCATCCTATGTGCTATCGGGAGCTGCTATGAATGTATGTTCAAATGACGAAGAATTGGAAAACTTTCTTCAGCTGGCAGCCGATGTATCCAAACAGTATCCTGTAGTGGTGAGTTCTTTTATTCAGAATGCAAAAGAAATTGAATTTGATGCAGTTGCCGATAAAGGGGAAATCATCACTTATGCCATTTCTGAACACGTGGAATATGCCGGCGTGCACTCCGGCGATGCTACTATTCAGTTTCCTCCTCAGCGATTGTATGTAGAAACGGCAAGAAGAATCAAGAAGATTTCGCGTCAAATTGCTAAAGCGTTGAATATATCGGGTCCGTTCAATATTCAATATTTGGCGAAAGATAACCATATCATGGTCATTGAGTGTAATCTTCGTGCTTCACGCTCATTCCCTTTCGTTTCGAAAGTTCTGAAAATCAATTTTATCGAACTTGCAACAAGAATAATGTTGGGATTGAATGTGGAAAAACCAAACAAAAGTGCTTTCGATTTGGATTATGTCGGAATTAAAGCTTCGCAGTTTTCTTTTTCGCGCCTTCAAAAAGCTGATCCTGTTTTAGGGGTGGATATGGCCTCCACAGGTGAAGTGGGGTGTCTTGGAGACGATTTTTATTCAGCGTTGCTTACGGCAATGTTGTCTGTTGGATACACGATTCCCAAAAAAAATGTATTGTTTTCTACCGGTCCTGCCAAATCAAAAGCCGATTTGCTCGAGTCGGCAAGATTGCTTTATGAAAAGGGCTACAATTTGTATGCCACTGCCGGCTCGCAAAAGTTTTTGGAGGAAAATGGCATCCCGGCAACATTGGTCTATTGGCCAAGTGATAATAAAAGTCCGAGTGCTGTGGAACTTATTCAAAACAGACAGATCGATTTGATCGTTAATATTCCAAAAAACCTGACACCCGGAGAATTAAGAAACGGCTATTATATTCGTCGTGCTGCTATAGATTTTAATGTTCCTCTCATTACCAATACCCGTTTGGCGAGTGCTTTTATCCATGCTTTTTGCAAACTAGATCTTGATGATATCGAAATAAAACGTTGGGATGAATATATGTAAGGCATAAATTCTCCCAACCCTTTTCTAAAATTTATTTTATGACGGCTATCGCAAGAGATTCGGTGTTGGCTGATGTTCTTGAGCAACATTGCGAATTGATCCCTATTGCAAATCGATTTGGCATTTTTTTGGGAGTTGGGAACAGAACCATTGACGAAATTTGTTTGCAAAATGGGCTGAGTTCCGATTTGATAGTCACTGTTTTTAATGTGTATATAGACGAAACTTATTTGCCGAAAAACAAATTGATGTCGTTTGAAATTGAGCCTGTCGTCAATTATTTTATACAAACCATAAACTATTACCTACAGAATGCCATACCAAATCTAGAAAAACATTTAAATGCTTTTATGGCTCTTAGCGGATCGGAAACCGAGGAGTTGAATATGATTCGCAGCCTGTTTTTTCAGTTTAAATCCCAATTTAAGGAACATGTAGAAAAGGGACTTACCTATTTGGAAGACTATCCACATGAATTGTTGAATGATTTGAAAAATATTCTCATCAGACATATTTCCGACTGGTGCAATCAGAATTTATGTTATGCCGTTATCTTTTGGATTGATACGCTCGAAAATGATCTTGTTATTCACAATAGATTAAAAAATAAGATATTAAAGCCAAAGATCAAAAAAATGGATCGGCTAGGTATTTATGATTTGCAACAAGTGATTACCCATGAAAAAAAACAAGAAAAAAGAAATACATCTATACTCACTAGACGGGAAATCGAAATACTGAAACTCATTGTGCGGGGTTATATCAATAAAGAAATCGCCGATAAATTGAACATTAGTTTAAATACGGTACTTACACACCGAAAAAATATTATATCCAAAACAGGAATCAGAACAGTTTCAGGTTTAACTTTTTATTGTATTTCAAACGGTTTACTTTCCTCGGATTTTTTGAGCGGTCAAAATAAGAAACAATAATTTAAAATAAGCATAATGAACGGAAAATTGAGTAATGGTTTTTTAGATGCTTCACAAATTACGTGGAGTGAAGTGAGAAAACACGACTATGATGTGGTTGTTTTACCTTGGGGGTCCATTGAGCCACACAATTATCATTTACCCTATCTTACCGACTGCTACCTTTCTCACCAAATAGCTCTCGATAGTGCAAATGCAGCTTTTGAAAAGGCGGCCGTTAATTGTATGGTTTTGCCACCGATATATTTGGGTTCTCAGAATCCCGGACAATGGAATTTGCCCTTTTGTGTTCATGCTCGTTACGAAACCCAAAAAGCAATTTTGTTGGATATTGTAGATGCATTGCATTTGCAAAACTTTCGTAAGTTGGTTATTATAAACGGACACGGAGGAAATTCGTTTAAAGCGTTGATTCGCGATATGGCACGTATTTATCCTGATTTTGTCATTGTGCTTGTGGATTGGTATGATATTGTTCCGAAAGATGATTTTTTTGAAGAAATCCCCGATGAACATGCCGGAGAACAGGAAACATCGGTTATGCTTCATTATTTTCCTCATCTGGTAAAAATGGAAGAAGCGGGAAATGGGAATACAAAGCCCATGAAAATTGAATCATTAAATAAGAAAACAGGCTGGATGCCTCGAAATTGGTCGGAAGTTACGGAAGATACCGGGATTGGAAATCCCAAAAAGTCTACAGCAGAGAAGGGGAAAAAATATGCTGAGGAAGTGGTCTCGCGCATTGCCGATTTGTTCATCGAACTGAAAGATTTTCAGCCGTATGACTAGTTTGAAATAGGTTTATAGGACAGTTAAGAATAAAATTTTTCACCAATATAAATGCATTTAAAGAAGAGAAAAAATGCCCGACTTATGGGATACGACCTCAGACGCAGTTTTCTTGGAAGAGAAACGTTTTTTTAACTAAACAATTTATCGTAATTTTGTCAAGTCATTTTAGACTGAATTTGAGGAGGTAATGAATTTTTTCTTTCCTTTTTTGAACGTGAACTGATTGATTTCGGAATTCCAAAATAATAAATAATGATAAATTATTATGAGTAAACAAAGAGAGAAACTTTTTACTGATTTTCCACCCGTTTCCACCGAAGAATGGATGGAGAAAATCATCGCCGATCTGAAAGGCGCTGATTTTCATAAAAAAATGGTATGGAGAACAAATGAAGGTTTTAATGTAAATCCTTTTTATCGTGCTGAAGACATCGAAGATTTGAAATGGACGGATAATCTGCCCGGACAGTTTCCGTATGTGCGAGGCACAAAAAAGGAAAATGTATGGTATGTTCGGCGAGAAATAGAGGTGGATGATTTTCGTGCTGCCAACGAGGAAGCAATGTCTTTGCTGAATAGAGGGGTGAATTCTTTAGGATTTCACATACACAGGGAAAATATAACGCCGAACAATATTGTTGATCTGTTAAAAGGTATTGCGCCTGACAAGGTAGAGTTGAACTTTGCAACGGATAAAGGCAATGCAGTTGAATTGGCGCAGATTGTTGCAGATTATATACAGGGTTTGAATTTAGACCCGATGGCCTGTTTGGGTTCAATTGAATATAATCCTTTTTCTGTCATTCTTCAAGAGGGGAGCGATAATCCCGATTGGGAAGACAAGATCGTAGAGATGGTGAAGATTACGGCTTCATTACCGCGATATCGAGCTATTTCAGTTGGTGGTAATCTATTTACTGATGCCGGCGCTTACCTGTATCAGGAACTTGGTTTCAGCCTTTCTCAAGGAAACGAGATCTTGAACAAGCTCATCGAAAGGGGCATTAAACCCGATGTGGCTGCAAAAAAAATTAAGTTCGATTTTGGTGTGGGATCCAATTATTTCATGGAAATTGCCAAATTTCGTACTGCCAGATGGTTATGGGCAGAAATAGTAACTGCATACCGTCCATCGTGTACGCATGATTGTTCCAATAAAGCAGAAGATGGTACCTGTCGGTGTGCTGCGAAGATGTATATTCATGCTATTACTTCGAAGTTTAATCAAACGCTGTATGATCCTTATGTAAACATGCTGCGTACGCAGACCGAGGCTATGTCCGCGATTATAGGTACGGTAGATTCACTTACCGTTCGTCCATTTGATGAAACATTTGAAGTACCCACTGAATTTGGCAACCGCATCGCTGTAAATCAGCAATTGCTGTTGAAAGAAGAATCGCATTTTGACAAAATAACCGATCCTTCAGCCGGTTCATACTACATCGAAAATCTTACAGGTGCTTTGGCTGAGCAAGCTTGGAAACTTTTCCTTGAAACGGATGAAAAAGGTTTTTATGAAGCGTTGAAGGCGGGTACTATTCAAGATGCGGTGAATACATCGGCTGAAGCTCGCTTCAAGGCGCTCTCTAACAGAAAGGAGATTTTGGTAGGTACCAATCAGTATCCTAATTTCAATGAGACGATGCTTGATAAACTTCAAGTGAACCTTTTAGATGAAAGCATCGACACCAAAGTTGAAATGGCTCCTCTTAAAAAACTAAATAAAAGTCGTCTTGCTGAACCGTTCAATGAATTGCGTTTGGCAACTGAAAAGAGCGGGAAACGGCCGAAAGTATTTATGTTGACAATCGGCAATTTGGCTATGCGTCTTGCTCGTTCGCAATTTTCAGGTAATTTCTTTGCCTGTGCGGGTTATGAAATTATCGATAATCTTGGTTTCGATACGGTTGAAGAAGGAATTAAGGCCGCTCGCGAAAAGGATGCCGATGTTATTGTTCTTTGTTCTAGTGACGATGAATATGCGACACTTGCACCGTTGGCTTTTGATCAAATAAAAAGTGGGAAAGAAATTTTTGTGGTTGCAGGTGCTCCCGAATGTATGGAAGACTTGAAAGCGAAAGGTATCGAGCATTTTATCCATATCCGCAGTAACGTATTGGAAACATTAAAGACATTCAATTCGTTATTGGGAATTGCATAAAGCATGAACAAAGAAAGAAAAATAACCGCTTGGATTATCGCTACCCGACCATGGTCATTTCCGGCTTCAACTATGCCGGCATTGGTAACTATTTCTTATGTGTATTTTTTGAAAAATGAAATAGCAAGTGATATTAATTGGTTTTATGGAGTGTTAGCGTTCATAGGTGCCGGCATTTTTCAGGCGAGTGGGAATCTGATTGGCGATTATTTCGATTTTAAATATGGTGTTGATCGAAAAGAGTCTTTCGGATCAAGTCGAATGTTGGTAGACGGGATTTTCTTCCCCAAAACCATCTTGAATTATGGTGTCGTTATGCTCGCAATTGGCATTTTATTGGGATGGTTTCTTTTTATTCATACCGGACCCGATTTGCTTTGGATAGGTGGCATTGGCGTGCTTGCTACTTTTTTTTATTATAAATTGAAGTTTGCAGCCTTTGGCGATTTAGTGATTTTTATTATTTACGGACCGCTGATTGGTTTAGGTACCGCTTTTGTCATGACAAATCAGTTGATGTGGAATGTGGTTTTGCTGAATATTCCGATCGCATTTTTGGTGGTCAACATTCTGCATGCCAATAATATGCGTGATATTCGTGACGATAGTAGAGCTCATATCAGAACACAAGCAATGGTACTAGGAATGGAGAAGGCAAAAGTCCAATATCTTATCCTGGCCGTAGGGGCTTATGTTAGTGTAATATTAATGGTTGTTTTTGGTATGGTAAGTCCTTTAACGTTGATCGTTTTTCTTTCTTTGCCTATTGAATTGAAAAATTTAAAACAAATGAAAAAAGCCGAGGTTGAGAATCCTGAGTTGATCAAAAATTTGGATGCTGATTCGGCTCAATTAGTTTTAATTTTTAGTTTACTGTTTGCAGTAGCGAATTTTTTGGCTGCCTGATTATGAAAAAAGTAATTTTTGCTATTATCATTGCTGCTACTTTTTGGTTTGTAATGTTTTCTCCGTGGACGAAAGGGTATGTAAACTTTTGGATAACCATGGGTGTTGCAGGAGTTACGCTGATTTTGATGAGTGCTTTTTTCGGGGAGGATTTAAAAAAACATTTTTCCTTCACAAGAAAAGATGTTCTTATTGGTATGGGTTCGGCAGCGATATTGTACGGAGTATTTTATCTCGGTGACATTTTTGCTAAGCTGCTTTTCGATTTTGCACAAGATCAAGTGTCGAGAATCTATCTGATGAAAGAAGGGGAAAACGAATGGTATCTTGGCCTTTTGCTCATTTTTTTGATCGGACCGGCCGAAGAGATCTTCTGGCGTGGCTATGTACAACGTATGCTGGAACCGAAATACGGAGGATGGACAGCTTTGATTGTTACTGCATTGGTTTATGCTCTAGTGCATATTTGGTCATTTAATTTTATGCTCATTATGTCTGCTCTGGTTTGTGGCGCATTTTGGGGATTGCTTTATAAGTATAATAAAAATTTGGTAACGCTGATTATTTCTCATGCACTTTGGGATGTATCGGTGTTCGTTTTGTTCCCGATTGTTTGAAATGTTTGGAACTTCAACAAATAGGAGTTACCGAATGGAGTAAAATAAATTATAAAATAATTGAATAATAAACAGAAAACTCTTTTTTAAGAGGAAGATAGGATAAAAATTTATGAAACCGAATTTTAAAAACATCGACATTAAGTCGACAGGGTTCACAACTATTGATGTAGCTAAGTGGGCCGAGGAAAATGCGATTAAAGCCGATTGGCTTACCCCGGAACAAATTCCGGTAAAACCTGTATACACAAAAGAAGATCTTGAGGAAATGGAGCATTTAAATTATGCTGCTGGGATCCCTCCCTTTCTTCGTGGTCCGTATTCTACGATGTATGTGATGCGTCCATGGACAATTCGTCAATATGCAGGCTTTTCTACGGCAGAGGAGTCGAATGCTTTTTATCGTCGCAATTTGGCAGCCGGTCAAAAAGGGCTGTCGGTAGCCTTTGATTTGCCTACCCATCGTGGTTACGATGCCGATAACGAACGTGTAGTAGGAGATGTAGGCAAAGCAGGTGTGTCCATTTGCTCGGTAGAGGATATGAAGATATTGTTTGAGGGTATCCCTTTAAACAAAATGTCTGTTTCAATGACAATGAATGGTGCTGTTCTTCCGATACTTGCTTTTTATATTGTTGCAGCACAAGAACAGGGTGCTAAACTTGAGGAGTTGAGCGGAACCATTCAGAACGATATTTTGAAAGAATTTATGGTGCGCAACACGTATATTTATCCCCCCGATTTTTCGATGCGGATTATTGCCGATATTTTTGCATATACTTCCAAAAATATGCCGAAATTCAATTCCATATCGATATCGGGTTATCACATGCAGGAGGCAGGAGCAACAGCCGATATCGAGTTGGCTTATACGCTGGCTGACGGCATGGAATATTTGCGTACGGGTATCAATGCAGGAATCGATATCGATGCATTTGCACCGCGCCTTTCCTTTTTTTGGGGAATAGGGATGAATCATTTTATGGAAATCGCCAAAATGCGTGCCGCACGTATGCTGTGGGCTAAGATTGTAAAAAGTTTTGGAGCAAAGAATCCTAAATCTATGGCATTGAGAACCCACTGTCAGACATCCGGTTGGTCGCTTACGGCGCAAGATCCATACAATAATGTAGGACGCACCTGCATCGAGGCAATGGCTGCCGCATTAGGTCATACCCAGTCGCTTCATACTAATGCATTGGATGAAGCAATTGCATTGCCGACAGATTTTTCGGCTCGTATTGCACGTAATACGCAAATATATCTTCAGGACGAAACCTATATTACAAAAGAAATTGATCCATGGGCAGGGTCTTATTATGTGGAAGTACTTACCGATGAATTGGCGCATAGAGCATGGGATCTTATTCAAGAGATCGAAAAGCTTGGAGGTATGGCTAAAGCTATCGAAACGGGTATTCCCAAAATGCGCATAGAGGAAGCGGCTGCACGGATGCAGGCGCGGATCGATTCGGGTATTCAAAAAATTATTGGTGTCAATGTATATTGTCTCGAACAGGAAGAACCTATCGACATTTTGGAGGTGGATAATACCGAAGTGCGTAAGCAGCAGATCGAAAGATTGAATCATCTGAGAGCTACGCGTGATAATGAAGCAGTAAAGAAAGCATTGGATGCCATCACCAAATGTGTGGAAACCAAAGAAGGTAATTTATTGGAATTATCGATTGAAGCAGCACGTGTTCGCGCTACATTGGGCGAAATATCGTATGCTTGTGAAAAAGTTGTAGGTCGTTATAACGCAGTAATAAGAACAATTTCCGGAGTGTACTCATCAGAAGCAAAAGGAGATGCATGGCTTGAGAGGGCACGTGCGCTCACCGATAAGTTTGCGAAAAAAGAAGGTCGCAGGCCAAGAATCATGATAGCAAAAATGGGGCAGGACGGCCATGATCGTGGTGCTAAGGTGGTAGCAACCGGCTATGCCGATTGTGGATTTGATGTTGATATGGGACCGTTGTTTCAAACTCCGGAAGAGGCTGCACGGCAGGCAGTGGAAAACGATGTTCACGTCTTGGGCGTTTCATCGTTAGCCGGAGGACATAAAACGTTAATTCCTCAGGTAATAGAAGAATTGAAAAAACTTGGCCGCCCCGATATTATTGTAGTTGCAGGTGGAGTCATTCCTCCTCAGGATTACGATTTTCTGTATAAAGCAGGTGTTGCGGCTATTTTTGGTCCCGGAACGCCGGTTTCAAAGTCGGCATGTGATATTATGCATCTTTTGTTGGATGAAAATTAAAAGATAACAATTCCATAATGCTAAAAACCGCCTTCGAAATTTGAACGAAGACGGTTTTTTTCTTTCATGAAAGAGATTTATCTTTACGGTGTTTATGTTTGTATTCTATCACCATAAAACCTGACTTTTTATGACCCACATACCTGTAAAGCGAAAAGAAGACATTGGTTTGTCGCCATACGAATTGAAATTTCGTGGTGAGAAAAAAACCGATAGGGTCTTTATGAATGTCATCACTTTTGATGCGGAAAATGTGAAAGAGGCAGATATTGTGTCAACCGAAGAATTACGTTTTTACAACGATCCTGAGGTTATCACCTGGTTAAATATCGATGGATTACATAATGAAGCATTGATGTCTGATATCGCTGCATTGTTCTCTATTCCCACTTATATTTTGTCGGATGTAATGAATCCTTCTCTACGCCCTCAGGTCGAGGAATTTGATAACGGCCTATTCGTCTCGATCAAAATGCTGGAATTTCATGAAAAGAAAGGCAAAATATGGGTTGAAAATGTCAGCTTTATAATGATGGAACATCTATTGATTACGTTTCAGGAAAAGAGGGGAGATGCATTTAATCCCGTTAAAGAACGCATCCGTAAGCATAAAACGAAAATACGAACATCGGGCACAGATTATCTGATGTTTGCATTATTGGATGTTATTATAGATAACTATATGTATATTTTAGGAAGATTCGACGAAAAAATTGAAAATGTGGAAGATCGATTAATTTTGAACGCCGACAAGGAGATTCTTGCAGTTATCAATAATTTAAAACGTCAAATCAACAACTTAAGTCGTGAGATAAAACCGGCGAGGGAGGTAATTATTACACTCATGAAGTTAGATACTGATTTTATTAGGGAAGGAAACCGAGTACACTATAAGGAGCTGAGGGATAATATTAACCAAACAGTTGAGATACTCGATTATTTTCATGAAAGTCTTTATGATATGTTGAATATTTATCACTCTTCCATGAGTACCCGCTTAAACGATATTATGACCGTTTTGACTATATTTTCAGTTATTTTTATTCCTCTTACTTTTATCGTGGGGGTATATGGAATGAATTTCGATTATATGCCGGAATTACATTGGAGATATGGCTATTTTATGGTATGGGGTATAATGGTGGTTATCGCTTTGGTTATGTTGGGGTACTTTAAAAAACGTAAGTGGTTCTAAATGTAATTATCGATTAATTATTTTGGAGAGGAAGATGATTTTCAACTCTCCACGAAATAAAGAATTTCTAATAATGGAATTGTTTTTATACTCCCGAAATAATTTTCCAGATGGCTTCTACAAAAGATGGATCATTGTTAAGAGAAGGGATAAAGGTGAATTTTTCTCCTCCTCCTTCCATGAACAATTTTCGGGCTTCGATATCGATATCATATAGCGTTTCAATGTTGTCGATAGGGAATCCGGGAGACATTACAACGATTTTTTTCCATCCCTGTTTGGCTATCCCGCTAATATCGGTAGATAAATAGGGTTTTAGCCATCCGCTACCGCGTTGAGATGCATATAAAAGAACAACATTTTTGGGGGGGATATGTAATTGATCTAAAAGAAGTCGGTTGGTTTCTTTCAGCTGATATACATAATCGAATTCTTTCCCTTTTTCCCATGCTTTTTCTACTTGATTAAGAGGTAAACTATGATAACTCAATACCAGCTTGTCGAATTCATTTTCGAGATAGGGCTTTGCATGAGTTGCAAGGGCGTGAATATAAGCCGGATGATTGAAATAGGGTTTTACGATTTTAAGGCGGAAAGAATGTGGCCGTTTATAGAATATACGTCCTATTTCGTCGATGGCTGTCTGAGTAGTAGCTTGGGCATATTGAGGATAAAGAGGAAAAACAACAAGTTCGTGTATCAGAGGACATTTCGCTTCCAATTTATTGATTGCTTCCGAAAAAGTGGGTTCTCCATACCGCATAGCAATTTCTACCGGAATATTTTTTTTTGCTTCCAGCTCGTCGGCGAGTTTTTGCATGAAGTAAAGAAGAGGGGATATTTGGGGATCTTCTTTGCGCCAAATTTTCTTATATTTCTCTGCTGATTTAGAAGCAGAGAGAGGGGCAATAATGTTGCGTGCCAAAAAATCGGACCACCATTCAGATTTTCCTGTAACTAAGGGATCGGACAGCATGTCGCCGATAAATTTTTGAACATCGGCTTTTTTATAGCTTGAAGGTGTCCCCACATTTACCAATACAATACCTCGCATAGCTTTCGTCTTTTATTCAATATAAGTTTCCAATATTTTCGTTTTTAAAGATGGAATCAATTCCACTGAATTGGTATCCGCAGGGATAAGAAGTGATTCACCTTGTCGCAGTGGAATGAAATTTCCTTTGTTGTCTTTAATCATACTTTCGCCCTTTATGCAGATATAAATGATGAACGAGTCGAGTTGATGGTAGGAGCGTGTTATCGGTTGATCTATCTCTAACAAATTAGTAGTAAAATAGGGACAATTCACTAGTCTTACTGCTTGATTGAGATGTGGCGTGTACTCTGTTTTATATGAGGGATACACGGTATAATCGATGGCATCTTTTGCTAATTCTGTATGTAATTCTCGAGGATTGCCATCCGCATCTTTTCGGTTATAATCATAAATACGGTAGGTAATGTCTGAGGTTTGCTGGATTTCGGCGATAAAACATCCGGCGCCGATGGCATGTACCCGACCGGCGGGTATGAAAAACACATCTCCCGGTTTTACGTAATGTTTTTTTAATGTTTCGATAAAGGTATCGTTCTTTATTCTTTCGACGTATTCATCAGGTGTAATGCTTTTTTCGAAACCTGAATATAAAAATGCATCGGGCGAAGCATTAATTACATACCACATTTCGGTTTTCCCGAAAGAATTATGCCTTTTCTTAGCGAGTTCATCGTCCGGATGAACCTGAATAGATAGATTGTCGCGAGCATCGATAAACTTAATCAGCAACGGAAATGTATTTCCATACTTTTCATATATTTTTTCGCCAACCAATCGACTTTTTTCTTTCAATAGTAGTTCTTCTAGTGATGTCCCTGCAAGCTCGCCATTTGAAATAATGGAGATGTGACCTTTTACTCCGGATATTTCCCAACTTTCACCGATACCATCAATGAGAGGTGTTATATGTTTGAATTTACAAATATCCGAACCACCCCAGATAACCGGTTTAAGAATAGGATTAAATTTTAGAGGATATAAATTCATATTCTAGTTAACCTTATGATTTTCAACTATTTTGTATATTGTTCTCTGTTTGTATCTTAACCTTTTTTAATACCATTGCCGTACGCGCCGGTAGATACAGCATAAGCCATCCCTTGTTGTGAGGGGCATAGGAAGGATCATATTGTGTGAAATGATGAATACTGTCGTCATTAAGACCAAAACCTCCAAAATTAATATCATCGCTATTTAAGATGATTGCATATTCGCCTTCAGGAGCAGGTATACCGTAATCTTGGTACGAATTTACAGGATGAAAATTATATACGAAGATTAGGTCTTCACGCAAGTATGCCAACACATTATCGCCATCTTTATCCCACAATTTTATAAGTGGTGTATCTTGAAAATTGGGAATTGATTTGATGAGTTTTATCATTGCTTTGTCGAAATCGGCTAAATAGTGATATTTCAGGTTGTGATCGTCAACTAAATGCCATTGTCTTCGGGCATATTTAAATGACCATCCGTTACCTTCGCGTGGAAAATCAATCCACTCCGGGTGACCAAATTCATTACCCATGAAATTAAGATACCCACCATTTATGGTAGTAGCTGTAACCAGTCGGATCATCTTGTGGAGAGCTATACCACGATCGACTTTTTCGGTGCTGGGCACAAGCTTCGACATGTGCCAATACATGTCGGCATCAATCAGTCTGAAAATAATTGTTTTATCGCCTACTAATGCTTGGTCGTGACATTCTGCATATGAAATTGTTTTTTCATCGGCGCGTCGGTTAGTCATTTCCCACCAAATGGCAGATGGATGCCAATCTTCGTCTTTCTTTTCGGTGATGATTTTAATCCAGAAATCGGGGATATTCATAGCCATTCGGTAATCGAAACCGTAACCCCCTGCTTCGGGTTTGACTCCCAAACCAGGCATTCCGCTTACCTCTTCGGCAATAGTGACGGCGTCGGTATTCACCTGATGAATGAGTTTATTGGCAAGGGTAAGGTAACAAATGGCATCGATATCTTGGTTGCCGTTGTAGTAATCGCCGTAATTGGTGAAAGCGGTGCCCAATCCATGGTCGTAATACAACATGGAAGTTACTCCGTCGAAACGGAAGCCATCGAATTTATATTCTTCAAGCCAATATTTGCAATTGGAGAGAAGAAAATGCAGAACTTCGTTCTTACCGTAATCGAAACAAAGAGAGTCCCATGCTTTATGGTATCTGCGAGTGGGATCGCTGTGAAAATACAAATCGTAAGAACCATCCATACGGGCAATTCCTTCGAGCTCATTTTTGACCGCATGCGAATGTACTAAATCCATAATAACGGCAATTCCCATGTCGTGGGCTGTATCGATCAATTTACGCAGCTCCTCCGGAGTTCCAAACCGGGAAGAAGGTGCAAAGAAATTGGAAACGTGATAGCCGAAGGATCCATAGTAGGGATGTTCTTGTATGGCCATTACCTGAATAGCGTTGTATCCGTTTTCTTTAATACGGGGTAAAACATCAACTCGAAATTCCTCGTAGGTTCCCACTTTTTCTTTTTCTGTAGCCATGCCTATATGACATTCGTAAATCAATAAGGGCGATTTGTCGGGTATAAAATGGTGGTGTTTGAATTGATAGGGAGATGGGGGATCCCACACCTGAGCGCTAAAAATGTGGGTATTTTTGTCTTGGATTACCCATTTGCACCATGCAGGGATACGCTCGCCGCATCCACCTTCCCAGCAGACAAACAGTTTGTAATAGTCGAGATGATGAATATGTTCGAGTGGAATTTTTATTTCCCAGATGCCGTGATCAAGCCGTTTCAATCGATACGATTCTTTGCATTGCCAGTCGTTGAATGACCCAATCAGAAAGATTTCTGTTGCATGAGGAGCCCATTCTCTTAAATACCACCCCTCATTTGTTTTTTGCAGTCCGAAATAAAGGTATCCGGTAGCAAAATCGGATAAGCTGATTTCGCCGTTCTGAGTCAACTGATTTTCTTTGTTTATAATATAGTTGTATCGACTTTCTATTGCGTGTGCATAAGGCTTGAGCCATGGGTCATTTTTAATTATTTCTAGCATAAGAGTTGATTTCAAAAGATTATATGACAGCTACCTTTATGATGATTTTTTTTGTTTCTCCTTCGCCGATAAGAGGAGCATGCCCGTCTTCGGGGAAAAAAATCGCAAATTCGCCGGGTAAAATGGTGAAATAAGTCGAAGGAACATCATTGAAAAATTCGATATCGTTTATTGCATCATATCCTTTTACAGAGTTTTTCAAATGAGTTGATGAGCTCCATCCGAAAGTTTCTTTTTGCTTAATAGGGATTTGAATATCAATGTATTTCTGATGTTTCTCCAGTGTTGACTCTGATTTTGTTTTCATTTTTGTTTCGGATACGGAAACTTTTAATGAATCTTTCTCAAGTTGGATTGATCCCGGTTCAATTTTTTCTATGTCCAGTGTTTTAATAAAATCAAAAGCTTTTTTGAATAAAGGATGCAGAGAAAAATAAATCGTTGCATTGGATAAATTATCGACTACCATGATATATATGTTTTAAAAATAAGACATTCGATTTTACAAATTTACAAGATAATTTTCAATTTACCCACACCGTTTATTTGATGGTGAATTCAATTATCTAATGCAACATTGTAACACAAAGATGCAAAAAAACTTTGTAAGAGCGTCATCATCATCCAAAGATTTGCGTGCTCTTCTCTATAGTTTACTTTTCTTTTGCCTTATTTGTTTTAATTTTCTCATTTGTGTTTTTTTAAAATAGGAAATCAAAAAACCAAAAGCTGAATTTATCTCCATGACGAGAAGAACAGAACCTTAGTTACTGATTTTTAAAGAATATTCAATAAATATTAGGCCGGGATGCCGGAAAATCTGACGGAGGAATTTATCTTCGACGGTAAATTTGAAGGGGAGGATAAAAGGGTGAACATCTCTTTTGAAAATTTCTGAAAGACAGGCGATTGAGCTTAAGCAAGAGAATCTGAGAGGAAATTAAATAATAAAGGCAGAGAGGCTAGACAATAATGTTGATACAAGGGATATAAATTCAAATCCCATGAATAAATCTCCGTTGAAAATTCATATCTTTGTTGAAGAGTTGAAAATAGATATGTTACATTTGAAAATGAGAAACGAATGAAAAAAATTATTTTTTCTTTTTTGAGTTTTATGGCGATTATTGCTATTAATGCTCAAACAGGTATCGAAACGTGCAATTTGGGTTTTTCTTTCGATATAAGCAGCAATCCGAACTGGGGCGAACATGAACCGATCATAAGGAGCATTATTCCCGGATCGCCGGCTGCAAGGGCAGGATTAAAGTTGAACGATATTATTATGGAAGTGAATGGCAAAGGGACGTATCTAAAACCTCGCTCCACAGTTATGTCATGGTTTGACGAAAATGAAAAAGAAATGGAAATTGCCGTTCGTAACCTTGGGCAACCTTTTCGTCGTGTAACGATCAAAAAAAATTGTCGGTTGAAAAACGCAATCAGTGAGGCTCAATTGGCTTCAGTATTTGCATTTTATAGTTTGGAAGATGTTCAGGATCGACGTTTTCTTATTCCCATAAAAACCACTTCCAATCCCAATGCACAGTTTAGCGATTATCAAACATTTGATTTTGCTCCGGCTCAGAAGGAAACGGCTGCAATTGATGCTCGTATCAATGCCATTTTCGAAAGAGTACTTACCGAACGCGGTATGTCAAGAGATCCTAATGATCCCGATTTCATTATTCAAACCTATTACAGTTATGAAAACAATGCTGCATTTAATCCCAATTCACCTACGTTGAATACTTATCGACCGACGTGGCGCTTCGATATGCGAAACAAGCGAATGGTAAAAATACCTGTGTATTCTCCATCAGAAGCAGTGAAAATCAATGATATTATGTATAATTTAGAATTTGGATATCGGTTTTATGACCGTAAATTTATGGAACCGGGACAGATGGTATTAATTTGGGAAAGCGAGGTAAAAGAACGTTTGTCGGCTAACTATGGATTAGAAAATTATCTTGAAATGAATTTACCCCTTATCCTTTTGAAATTTCCTTATCCGGGGAATCTCTCGTTAGGTACCTATCAGGTAAACCATTTGAAATATAATTATACGGGAATTAATTATAATATGGATGATCTGAAAACCATTGTTTCTGTTGATACGGATTCGCCGGCAGATAAGGTCGGAATTCAAGCAGGAGATGTGGTAAAAAGAATACAGAACCATCCTTTTAATCACGATATCAAATCGCTCACCGAGTCGTATCGCCTTTTTATAGCCGAAACAATGAAGTATCGAGACGAAAGTACACGCTACACTGATACCAATGGCTTTGATAAGTGTATGTTTTGGAATATCAGTCGTTATAATGAAATAGCAAAGGCTTTTGAAAATAAAAGATACAAAACGGCATTTTCATATCTATTTATTTTTAATCAATATGTCGACTGGGAAACCCCCGACATACTTACCATTGAAATAGATCGGAACGGCAAGAATTTTATTTTTAGCGTAGCGCCGGAAATAATTACGCATTCGACCATTCTTGCTTATTGACAATTGACGATTCCTATAAAAATCGTGGCTTTTTAGTAAGATTGAGAAACAAAATCAAAAATATGCCCTTTTATAACATTCTGATTTTCAGCGTAATTTTATTTAATTGCATTTTTTTTCAAAAAAAGGCGGTCAAATATTTTGGAAGGGAAGGGAAAAGTTTCTAT
>ENA-UOYA01000715-UOYA01000715.1-activated-sludge-metagenome-genome-assembly--contig:-NODE-715-length-39916-cov-126.145179_pt1 | contig 39916 bp, 19 predicted proteins | sample MGYA00238163_ERZ764804 | MGnify/ENA primary metagenome ERZ764804 (study PRJEB28919, sample SAMN05720223) | activated sludge metagenome | isolation source: Anaerobic digester | place: Hong Kong...
GTCAAGAAAAATTTAGATATATTTTTTGTCCATTTTTATGTGCAACGGTCTTTAACATTACGCTCTGTCATGTTCCGAAGTCCGGAATTCCTTTTAGTTTAGATACACTCATTAGATTATTTCGGAATTCAGAACTCCGAAACATCAAGCTGTCGGAGTCCTTTTTGCCTGCGCAGACTAAAGAGTGTCACCAAACTATAGGCAAAATGGACTTCGGTATTCATCAGATAACATTACGCTCTGTCATGTTCCGAAGTCCGGAATTCCTTTTAGTTTAGATAAACTCTTTTGCTTGTTTGGGAATTCAGAACTCCGAAACATCAAGCTGTCGGAGTCCTTTTTGCCTTAGCGAACTATCAATTGTCACAAAACAATCAGGCAAAATGGACTTCGGTAAAGTGTGTTTCGGAGTCCTTTTTGCCTTAGCGAACTATCAATTGTCACAAAACAACGAGGCAAAATGGACTTCGGTATTTATCAGATAACATTACGCTCTGTCATGTTCCGAAGTCCGGAATTCCTTTTAGTTTAGATACACTCATTAGATTATTTCGGAATTCAGAACTCCGAAACATCAAGCTGTCGGAGTCCTTTTTGCCTTAGTGAATTATCAATTGTCACAAAACAATCAGGCAAAATGGACTTCGGCAAATGACTTTCACTTAAAGGTTGTTTTATTTGACGCGGATTATTCTAACGGTCTTATTGTAATTTCCCGCATGAGTATTCAGCAGATAAATTCCGGACTGCACTTGCCGACCTTGTTCATCTTTTCCGTCCCAATTCAGAGTAATCTGCCCGCTCTTCAAATCACCCTGATAAAGTTTCCGCACCAATTGCCCTTTTAGATTGTAAATCATTAATGCTGCTTCAAAAGCGGTTTTGGGAGCGGTGAAGGTCAGTTCCGTGTTATCTCTGAAAGGATTGGGACTAACAGTTAAGCCGGGTGCGCTCACAATAGCATTATCATTATTAGCGGTAACGGGCATCAAAACTATATATCCGGGGCGAAGATTTAGCACGGGGATTTGGTTATACAGGAAATCTGTAATCGTTAATGTGGCAAGAGAAACGCTTCCCGTATTGCCTATGGCGCGGAATTTCACTTTTAGCAAATTGCCTTCACCCACCAGCAACCCGCCAAAATTGATGTTAAAATGCAAGACCCCGTTTCCGTTATCGGTTACTTCAATATTTGCAGAGGAAGCGAGACAATCGGTAACATCAAAGCCTTGCCAACTTACAAGATTAGTCTGATAGTGCAAATCAAAAGAGGCGGAGTTTACATTCCAGGAAGGCAGCACAAAAGTAGTGGTAAGCGGTATCTGCGCAATTGTATCATAATTAATATACATCGCATTCAGCAAATCAATGACTGAATCTTCCAAAGCATTGATTAAAGCCACCACATTGATGACAGTCGCATTGACTAAGGTGACAGGAGTTGAATTAATCTGAACTTGAGTTAAATCAAAAGGAAAGTAACCGGGAAGCAAAGGTCTGAAATTAATCTTCAGTAAATTTCCGCCGCCCGAGATGGCATTTGCGCTGTTGACGGTAAAAGTAATCTGACCGGGTTGCATTTCAACGGCGTCAATATTTGTTCCCCCCAAAAGAGTTCCGACAGTATTAAATCCGCAATACTGCATGCCTGTATTATCATACTCCAGAACAAAACTGAGGCTGGTTACATTGAATTCAGGCAGAAGAGGATATGTGGCAATAGTGACAAAAGTATTATCTCCCACCGCACAATCCGAACCTTGCAGGGAAAGCTGCACGGAAGAAAGATTGTAGTTCAAAGGAAATACGTTAAAGATAGCGCCCTGTCCCTGATTAAAAGTATAGCCGGGATTTAAATTTGAGGTCAAAAAATACCCGTCGTAAGAACCGCCCCAACCCCAATTGAAATGGAAGTAATCATTATTCTGATAACCGTCGCATACGAAAGCGTGACCTCCGTTGGGACCAAAACCGTGATAATATAAAGGACGCATGGCATCCAATTCAGTCCTCAGCATTTGATTCCATTGAGTTGAACCGTAACTGTTTTTTGATTTTAATTGAATGGAGGTGTTATATCTGAAATGCTGAATCCAAGAAGTTACCACATTTTCACTGTAAGCTCCTGAACCGTCGGGAGAATAACCCATATCTACAGCAACCCCGCAATGATACATCAGCAAAGCCACAGCTTCATTAGCTTCGTGAACGGAATTTGGCATCTGCGTCCATTGATAGGTGGTCGCTCCGAAATTTGCACTTTGATTTCCGTAACCGGAAGCGTAATATGAGTGTGAACCGACGCCGGTTGGAGGCCAATTCCAATATTTCATAACTTGAGCCATAGCTGAAGCTACGCAACCCGCATAAACATGTCCACCCGGACCGGAAGGATCTGCAGGACAATACATATTATAGGGCCAGCCTTGATTCCAAGTGGTAACCAAAAGAGGAGAAACACTTTTAGCGCTGTTTCGTTGCATAGTATTATTAAGCAAAGCCTGCCATTCATCTGCTGCAGCTTGACTTTGAGGATTTTGCGCCAAAATTTGCTTTATTTCTTCCTGCCGTGCCGTCAAATATGCACAAAATGCCGGATTGTTATCCACAAGACCTGTTACCGTATTGAAGCCATAAGCCAAAACGGGACGCACTGCATTGTCGCCGGCAGTCAAGACGAAGCCGTTTGGAAACTTTATTAAATACAGCTGAGTTCCGGAATTATCCGCAATGGGAATAACATCTTCTGCGGCAGCATAATTAAAATCGGAAGGAGCAAATTCGGAAGCCCAATTGCGAGCTGCTACAACTGCAAGATCTTGAGAAACGGGAACTGCAAACAAACCTACAACAATTAAAAGCAAACCGGTAATCAGCGCATATCTCATATAACTACCTCTTTTGGCATATTTATATATTCCATCTAAGCAGAATTTATTCCATTAATTAATTTTGGCAAGTTAAATTTACGGTCATATCATAAACAAATACGGAAAACAGGATTACACCGTAAATAGAGTAGGCTGTTCACCTCTTCTCAAAAGGATAAATCCTTTTTTCACTTCTTATCCTGCTCTTGATTAACGGAGGGTTAACGGGGGGTTAGCGTGGGGTAAGCCTCCGTTAACCCCCCGCTATGTATAAGGAAGACAAGCAAAAAAAAGACACCGTCCCGAAGGGCGGTGTCTTAATTAATTGCGTCTGGTTGGGACGCTATTGCAGCATGATCATCTTGCGGGTTGCCGTATACTTTCCGGCTTTCATCTTGTAGAAATAGACACCGCTGGAGACACGTTGGTTATTTTCATCAGTTCCGTTCCATTTAACTTCGAAGTTCCCGGAAGCGGATTTGGCTTCATTTACCAGAGTCTTCACCTTCTGACCTTTGAGGTTGTAGACTTCAATCAAAACCGGTGAAGCATCTTTCACTGAGAAGCTGATTGTGGTTTCCGGTCCGAACGGATTGGGATAATTGCCGTTCAAAACAGTTGCTACAATAGGAGCATAAGGATCTGTCAAACCGGTCTGAAGCGTCAAAACGACATCATCCACACACAATGCGAACTGGTCATTGGATACACAGTGAATGGCAACGCGAATATTTTGTCCGATATAATTAGTCATCGGATAAGTATATAGCTGCCAAGTAGTAGTGGTCGTGACCAAAGGAGACACATTGGTGAAGTTGGCAGGGTCTGTTCCACCGGTAGAAACGGCAAAATAGAACTGCTCAGCAGGAAAATCTGCAGACATGGCCTTTGCATAGAAAGTGACTTGTCCGCCGCAAGTATACTGCTGAGAAATCAGCCAGTCATTGTTAGGCGGGGTTACGGAGCACCAGCACATAGCCATCTTGTTACCGGTATGAGCTGTCCCAATGGCGCTTACGGAACTGGGTGTTGTGGCACTGGGATTAAAGACCATGAACGCTTGAGGTTGATATTCATTAGTCCACGTGTAACCTTGGTAGCCGTAGGTGGTAGATTGATCAACATCTACATTTACCCATGGCGGGAAATCAATGACAAAGTCACCGTAAGTTTCAAAGCTGTCGGTAATTTCATTGGATATCTGCAGCGTGAAGTTAACGGTGGTCGTAACTCCGGTTACAACGACGACGCCTGCCTGTTGAGCAGATTGATAACCGGCAGCGGTGCAGGTTACAGTATATGTGCCGGCCGGAACCTGCATGGTATACGCACCGGTGGCATTGGAAGTAGCAGTGTATGTTCCCGCTGTAATAGTGGCACCTGCAATCGGAGTGTTGTTCTGTTGACGCACAACGCCGGCAATGGTGCCGATTTGAGTAAGCCTTTGAATATGATTGGAAATGGCTGGTGTAGATAATACATTATTGGAATAAACGGCTTTTACTGCCCATTTATACCAGCCGTCCGGAAGAGTGTTCCAACCTGTATCTTGATAAGCAGTTGCGCTAATGGTATTGGCAGTCAAAAGCGTCCAAGCTGCTTCATTAGTTTCTTGACCTTCCAGCAGCCGCCAAACCTTGTAACCTTGCAGAGAACGTTCGTTGTTTTTAGTAGCAGTAATTACAGGGGCCTTGGGAGCAATACCCATAGCTTCAGCTTTGGATAAGTAAGTCATTCCCGAACCTGAGGGAGCAATATGGAAAGAAGGAGTCGGATTTGCTGACCTGATTTCCATCTCTTTCGCATTGAAAGTAATGGTGCGGGTCGGTGTTCCGATCGCTACTTGATCAAAGAAAGCCACATTCCACATTCCGTCATTGCTGGGTGGATCATCCGCATGCCAGGCAAGCTTAAGTTGTTGACCGGCATAAGCATCTAAGGAAATTACAATCGGAGTTGTGTAATCGCTGTAAGCTCCGCCGCCAACAGCAACAGCATCCCAGATATGAGTCCAATCGGCGCCGTTATTGGTAGAAGCTTCTACATAATAATGGTCGTTATTAGGAGAGCCGAGGAAGATATAACCATGGAAGGATAGAGTAGCTCCCGCGGGACAAGTAAATTGCGGAGTTATAATCCATTCGTCTTGATGATTGTAAGACCACCACATACCGCATTGCCAAGAACCGTCGGAAGGTGTAATGACAGTTTGATCAGATAAAGGACCGACGACACCGCAACGAATCCATGTTCCGCCTACACCCCATGTATTCAGGGCATCAGTGTTGTTTTGAACTTGGCTCCAGTCTTCGGGCGGGAAAGTCGCTTCTTCAAAGCTTTCGGTAATATTCACCGCATTGGGATTGGGAGCAGCCCAAGTAATGTTTACATTGGGCAAAGCTTCCACTGCTTGAACTTGAGTGGGCGGATAAGCCATTTCGTTCAAAGTAATGGAACCCATGTTATAAGCCGTTCCCTGCACGGTAATAGAACCCGTGGCAGGACCGTAACCCGGTTTGGAAATTGTATAGTTATACGTTTCAAAGCCGAGGACATTATTAATGGTGAATTGACCACTGGCATTTGTGGTTGCATTGTAATCCAAGATACCATGCAAAGCAACAGTGGCATCGGCGAGGCCGGCTGTCGGATTATCGCTTCCGTGCACGGTTCCCGTTACGGTAATAGTGGGAGAAGCAACCATATTGAAATTCAAGGTCACGGTCTGATTTTCAATTATGGTCACAGTTTGAGTCTGAGTTACATAACCTATCTTGCTGCAGGTAATCTGATGTTGACCTTCACTGACATAGGAGAATCTGTAAAATCCCTGAGCGTTGGTAGTAGTTGTTAAGGCACTTCCGACCACACTGACAGTGGCACCTTCCAGAGGTTGTCCGCCGCTGGATACCGTTCCTTCAACCGCTCCCATGTTTTCTGCTAAGATAAAGATGGTAGTTTGGGGGAACTGACCGGACAAGGTAGCACCGGTAGGAGGATTGGCAGGATCGTAAGTTGTGCCGTCACTGTGAATTTCCAGTGCTCTGTTAGTGCCGATAGTTTGACAATTGAAGCGATTGGTGCTGTTGTACCATTGTGTATCCATAGGCCTGTTCGCCATCATTACCAAATTGCCGCCATTATAAGTATAGGGAGTGGTAAAGGAAATAGTAATAGTATTGGCGCCAATGGGATAATCAACAGTGCCGTCAAATACAGGAGTCAATTGAGTGGAAGGTATCCACCCGCCTGCTAAATCAGTCTGAGTTGTTTCACCCAGCCAGATCTTTGTAGGCTTTGCCGGCAGATTTTGAGTAAAATTGTTATAGAAAGAGATACCTGTTATGAGGCCGCCCATATTAATTTCGGATGACATGTAAATACATTCATACAAGCTGTTCATCCAATAGAAATTCAGCGGAATGTTAGCTTGCTGGTCACCTGCTCCGATAGTTATAGCAACGACGCCTGCCGGCTGAACATTAACGGTAATAGGAGGCGTGGCATCATTGGCGGGATTTTGGTCACCGGTCAGCACTACTTTACCGAAGATGCTCATAGCACCTGTTGTTGTAAAGTTACAAGTAACCGGAACGGTAACGTTTGCGGCAGGAGCAACTGTAAGTCCCGCTGCGGAAGCCAATTCCGTGGTTCCGCTCATTATCTTTACGGAGTAAGTAGTCTGTTGAGCAGTTCCGCGATTGCGAATTACTACATCATAAACTGCAGGAGAACCAACTGAAGGCGTAAGATTGCCCGTAATTGATACAGCCTGCAAGTCGTTGGCAACGGAAGGATTGCAGGTAACAGTAGCTTCCCAACCGGCATAAGGAACGGAAGAATCGGAAGTGAACACAAAGGTCACGGCATTTGCCAATTCCAAGGTTCCGGGGCTGTTGGTTCCGGTGTAACCTTCAGTAGGTCCAATCTGAGGTGAAGCAGTGGTGGGACCGTCATAAATCTTTAGGAAATCCCAGTTGTTTTCAAGATTAAAAGCAGTGAATACAACGTTCAGCGAAGAAGTGGGGTTGGCAGCCAAAAAAGTGAAAGTATAGTTTTCACTGTTCTGGTAGTTTCCTGTAGGACCTCCGGAATCATAGAAAGAAAAGGTTGTGCCGTCAGGAACATTTATGCTGCCGTTAGTCATTAAGACGGTAGGTCCGCCGGTAGTAAAAGACCAGATAGGGCAGCCCGTAGCAGAACCGTTAGCATTATAAGGAACCACTTGCCAATAATAAGTGGTCATAAAGCTCAAGTCGGCAGCGGGATCATAGGTGGTGACCAAACCCAAATCAACATTGTTGGCAATATTGGTGGGAGGAGTTGTTCCGCCGCCGTCAGTGCCGAAAAATAATCTGTAGCCCGTAGGCATTCCGCCACCCGTAGCCCAGACCAAATTAGAAGAAACCATTACATTAGTTGCACCGTTTACGGGAGAAACGCAAACGGCAGGATTGGGAGGAGTAACATTGGGGGTTAAGTTTATTCCCGTTACATCATCAACCATGCGGTAGTTTCCGCCTGTATGAACGCTCTTGAATGCAATGTAGATGTTTTGCCCGTTGTAGGCGCTCAAATCCACCGATGCCTGTTGCCAGTCCGTCGTGAATTGAAGATAATCACCCGTCCACAGGGCTTGAGTAAAGCTGGCGATATCCGTGTTTGTCGTTGAGACCATCACATAGGTATATTCGTCAGGATAATCCCAAGCAGTAGAAGAGCTGTAATCACGATACCAGAAGGTGAGAGTATTGGCACCGGCTTGCGGAGTAAGTCTGGGGGTGATTAACCACCAATCCCCGCTGGGTGTATAACCTGATTTGGTACAAGCTGTACCTGTGTGGTAATAACTTGTGTAGCGCTGCCAGGCATTGCCTGCCGTCTGCCATTCCTCGGGCGGGAAAGTTGTTCCCTCAAAACCCTCGTTCAGGAGCACGGCAAACATACTTGCCATAATACATAGCATCACTACGACGATGAATGTTTTTTTCATGCTTAACTCCTTTAATTTATTGTTGCGTTATTTGGATTTTTCATTTTTGCACCCACTCCCTGCAGTGAAGTGTCTCCTCTTTTTCGAAACCTGTCATGCGTTTTCTGCATGTTTAATCAAGAGTATCGCATCAGTTGTTCTGACACGATTACTTGCCTCCATCTAATTACTGAGTACCGTGTTAGAAAGTCATCTGAAATACTATATAATTTACTCATTATCACTTTTACTTAACTATCGTAATTCTGTCAAGATTGTTTTTTCGCTGCCTTATTAAAAAGCAGAAACGAGTAAAAATTTTATGCTTGCAGTATCCCGATATATTTGTCCTTGTCAGCTATTTTCCGAAAGCAGGATAAGTTAAAGTGCAAGGCTGCGAAACTTTTATCCAATATCCTTGACCGGGAGTCATAGTTGTGAGCGTATTGCTTCCTCCGCCCGGAATATAAATTTGGGTAATACTCCGCACTTCTTGCAGATAGGAAGATACTGAAGCCAAAGCACTGCTCACGCTGAGAGCGTTTTCCGGCAAATAGGAAATCAAATTCCAGCCTGTTTGCAGATTGATGGAACGGGATAAAGGATCAACCGCTGTGCCTGTCACTGTCAAAGTAGCGGGAGCACTCAAATTAATCCAGTAACCGTCTGTCAGATTTATTGATGAGAGAGTATTAAAATAGGAAGCGACAGCCGGTGCATAAGTTTGCGTAGCATTTTTAATCTGTAAGACACTGCTGCCGATGCCGCTTAAAACACTGCCTACGGACAAATCGGACGGTTCAACATTCAAACTGATTAAATTCCAGCCTGCTGTCAAAGATATCTCCTGCGTGGGAATTATCTGTCCAAAAACGACATTCAGAGTGGTCTTCTGCCCATCGGTAATAACAACATTATTAAAAGTTTGAGGCTCGTAACCTGCTGCGGAAACCTGCACCGTGTAAGTTCCGGGTAAGAGCATTCTGATGTAATCTCCGCAAGCCGGATCAGTGGTAGCCTTTGAATGCTCGTCATCATGACCGATTATATTGACAGTTGCTGCCAAAGGATTGCCGTAAGCATCCTTAACCGTTCCCTGCAGACCGTATAAGGCATTTTCCAAGTAGCCCAAGAAAGAATTGTAATTGTAATTCCAGTAAGCAGGCAACTGCGAAGCTGAAAGAATATAGGATGTGGAAAGCTCAATCGTAACTTCACGGCATTGCTTATTGTAATTCATCCAATCCTGTCTGCCGCCGTAAACTATATACCAGTCCGAACCGTTTGTGATGCCGCTCGGATAAAGAGCAGTCATATAACTTGCATTAACTTGTCTGGCAGTATTAACATAGTCCGAACTGATATCAATAAACCAATTGTTGTCAATATGCCGGGTGGTGGTTCCGTCCCACGGGTAATTCACCACTTCAGTGCCGCCGTGAAAATTGGCGGAAATAACAAAATGGTGCGCATTCGCCAAGTTTTCCATAATCGTGTTTTCAATTTGATGCGTCTGTGTAGCTCCGCCCCAGACATCAGGAAAAGAGCGATTCAGATCAATCCCGTTAGCGTTATATCTTCTGGCACCGGAAACGGAACTGTTGCCTCCGTAGTAAGTGCCGTCCGGATTGGCATTAGGATTAATCCAGATTTCCAGATTGTTGACCAAATTTTGCACCCGCGTGTCAGTATTGTAATTGCTGAGCAGATAATCAATCAGACGCAGCATCAAGACATAACCGCAAGTTTCGTTACCGTGAATGGTGGATGTATACATTACTTCCGGTTCCGCTTCGTGTGTGGCGACATTGTCGGAAATTTTGGCGAAAAGGATCTTTCTGCCGTTGACCGTCGTGCCTGCATCAATGATTTGACACAAAGCGGGATAATTTGTTTGGAAGGCATACATTTGCGCCACATACGCATCGTAAGTGGGATAGGAATCCCAAAGTTTGGCATTTTCTCCGCTGCCGCGCATAGTTACTTCCGCTTGGGAAGACGGATTGGGCAATAATTCGGCAGTGTAACCCAAGCGCTGAAAAGCAGCCCATTCGTCATCGTTAGCAAAAGCCCAAACGGTCTTGTCTTTGACATTGGCGATGGAGATCACTTGTGTCAAAGTCTGCAATTCGGATTTATCGTTGATTTGGAACTTGAAGTAATACTCCGTCCACTCCCCTGCCAATAAAGGCAGGGTGAGCAGAAAGAGCATTGCTATAATAAGTTGCTTCATTTTGTTGTTTCCTCAATGCGGACAGCTTCTCCTCGGACGGCTTGAACATAATAAAACGCCCGCGGCAAATTATCTGTATCCGTATATTGCACTCCGGTAACAGAAGCGATCTGCGTGAAGCCTGAATAAGGTGTGTCAGCGGAACGATAGATTTTATACCCTTCGGCATAATTGACCGCGTTCCAACTCAAGACTGTGCCTTGGGCAGTTCTGACAATAGTGACGACGGGAGTTTCCAAACTGACATTTGTGATCGCATTAACAGGAACAGCAGTCGTGCCGCCAATCACTTCTCCAAAGTGCAAAGTGTATGTCTCCAAAACAGGATAAACGGTATTGGCACTTTCGTCAAAAATGCGGAAGCTGATGTTTTCACCGTCTGCCGCCAAATTGACTAATAAAGTAAAATATGCAGTTTCGCGAGTGACATTTACTTCTGCCATAGCTCTGCATTCGTTTCCGGCAAACGCACCTACATAATCATCCTGCTGACAGGGAATTCCGTCAATTGTGGCAATGCCGTATACAGTAGCGGAATTATTGGGATAAGTGACAACCGTCCAATTCGGTGTATTCACTTGATAGACATGCATAACGACATCAATCGTCTGGCTTGGGTGAACGGGATCGTTGCTGTTCAGAATAATGCCTGCGTTATAATTTCCGGGTGTTAGTCCCGAAGCGTTTAAGTGAACGCTGACGGGAAAACAGACAGAAGGTGAAACATTGCTACTCATCGGACTGCAACTCAGCCAAGCGGGAGAACCGGTCAAAGTAATTGAATAGGTTAAATCCACGGAACCGGTGTTGCAAATGGTAAATCCCAAATCCTGCTGATTATCCGTTCCGATTGTCGTTTCCAAATATGTCAGATTGAGTAAAGCGGTCGGAGGAACATATCCGCTTCCCGTAACTGCTAAATTTACCGTAGGATAGTTAACGGCATTACTGCTGATAACTACATTGCCGTTATAACTTTGCGCCAAAGTCGGGGAGAAGGTCAAGTCAAAGACTTTGCTTTGCGAAGCGTTGATTGAAAAAGCCAAGCTATTTCTGCTTTCTTTTATTCCTCTTGCTTTTGCATCCGTAAGCATCGGTTCGAAAGCTCCTCTTGACAGCGTTACCGCGTAACCGGTCGGAGTTGTTATCGTTCCCGTCAAGGTGGCAGAACCCGTGTTCTGAATTGTGAACTGTTGAGTGGAACTGCTTCCTGTCGCAACACTGCCGTAAGTAAGAGAAGCGGGAGTAACTGAAATATTGGCTGCGGCAGAATTGACCACATTCAGCGTAACGGGAATGGAGACAGAGGAATTGGTTGTGCTGTTGCTGGTTAAAGTCAGAGTGGTGTTGTATGTTCCCACGCTCAGACCCGAAGAATTAAAACCGATTGCCACATTCTGATTTGCTCCGCCACTCGCAATACTGTTACTGTAGGATTCACCTCCTGCCACAGTCAACCAAGTTATGCTGACGGGAGTATATTTTGTCACCACAACTTTATCAAGGCAGACGCCGTATCCGTATTTGGCAATGCCTTCAAAAGCTATTTGGTAAGTGCCGCTCAAATTTGGCAGACTGATTGTCTCCAATGTCCAAGCAGCAATACTGGAAGTGTAGTATGCCAATTGCGTCCAACTTCCGGCAGATGATGTTCTGTAATATACTTTCAGTTCATCTTGATCATTTGCCCATTTTTCTTGCGTGTGATAGAAAGTCAAAGTAGCGGACTGAGCGCCGGCAAGATTTATTTCGGGCGTAATCAATTTGGTCGTAATTCCCGATGAACTGGTATAATACAATCTGGCGTTATATGTTCCGTCATAAGCGGCAGCAGGATGACTGTTATAACCACCGGTTACAAAAGTCCAAGCAGTAGAACCGCTGACATAGACTTGAGTCCAACCTAAAGGAATTGAGCCGCTATTTTCAAAACTCTCATTCAAAACAGTTGTATTGGGTGTCGGCCTGGATACCGTATAAGTTAAAGTTGCCATTCCCGTATTCCCGATAGTCAGATTTTGAGTTGCCGTTTGATTAGGATTCAGTTCCTGCGTAAAAGAAGACGGCGTCCAGGTTATTGTGGGAGGAATGTATGCAACTGAAGCGGGAAAAACAATTTCATCCAGCCAAGCGCAATCGGAGCCGCTGCTGACAGAACTGTCTTTCGCATATTCCCATTTGAAAGTATGCGTTCCTGAAGTAATGCTGAAGCTCGCTTGCGTCCAAGCTACTTCACCTGACCAAGAAGAAGTCTGCATTGTTCCGTCCACATAAAAATTCAATTTGTCATAGGTCGCTTCAGAGGAAACTTTGTAATAGAAAGTAAGGGTTCCGGCAGCAGGAAGCACACGCGTGATCTGTAGAGTGCTGGATTGGCTGTGGGTAATTGTTCCGCTTTGGGCACAATAAGTTCCCGCATAAGCACCAGTATTCACAACAGTCCATGGGTAGGTTCCCTGTTCCCAAGCAAAAGCGCTAAAGTTGCCTGTCTCAAAAGTCTCTTTTATGAGCCCGATTGTTACGCTTTCCGTCTTATTGGCACTGTATGCACCGGCAGTGGCATTGAATACTAAAGAAGCCAAAGTGCCCACGCTCATTCCTGAAGCAGCAGATACACTAAAACTCAGGTTAGTGCTGCCGGAAACTGTGATGGCACTGAAATTGGCTGTGCCGCTGTTGATAGTGATTCCTGAGGTGGGAGAAGTTAAAGTTGCGCTTCCGGATAAAGAAGCAGCTCCGCCTGTGTTGGTCAAAGGCATAGTTACGGTTACCGTTTCACCCGGGTCAAGATTACCGTTATTGTTTCCCGGACTGGGATCAGAAATAGTTATTGTCCCAAAAGCCAAAACCGGAGCGTAAATCGTCATGCTAAAATTATAAGTCCAAGGATCGTATCCGGACATAGTCATCGTAATTGTGAAATTGGCGACAGTGCCATTCGCAATATTATTGGCGATGGTGAAAGCATAAGCATTGTCCAGTGTAGTGGAAGCGTTTGCCGCCAAAGATGCAATAGTTGCAGAGTTATCCGTAATCGTGATGCCGGAGGTCGTGCAGGTCAAAATAGCGCTTACATTAGTCGTGGTAACTGTTCCAGAATTAAGGAAAGTGACATCCAAGTAGCCGGCTTCGTTGTATTCCGGAACATCGTTATTGGCATCGTCATACACAACGGAAGATACTGTTATATATGGTCCTGCGCCGGTAACGACATTGATATTGGCAATAACAGTTATTCTATTTTGAGCGGTCAAAACCAAAGTAGCAGTTCCGGGAGCGGTAAAAGGAGTGATAGTCAGAGTCAAATTCCCGGAAGCGTCCGTAACTCCGGATCCGTAAATGGTTCCGTTCATGCTCAGACCCACTCTTGTGTAAGGAGCGGCACCGGTAATTGTATAAGAATTGATGCCGACCGTAATTTGGTTTGGATAAGATGCGGTATTGGCAGTAGGGACACCGTAATAAGGCATCAGAGACGGGTCTCCCATTATGGAGTAAATCTCCCAATAGTAATTAATTCTGGAACTGGAAGCTTGGGTTACCGCCAAATTACCCATCCAAATAGCTTCGCTCGTTGTCTGAGCCCAATTTGAAACAGCTTCACCGTGCGTATGGAACATAGCATCATACGCACCTAAGGTGCCGGCATTATAAGCTGGAGCAGAACCATTTGCCGTTCCTTTGGAACCGACTGCCCACCAGTAATCTTCGTTCCAATAAGTAGAGTTGGTCCCTCCGATGTAAGCCACTGCCGCTTTATTGGAACCGCGCAGCAACGCTTCTCCGAAACAAGGTCCGCTTGCATAGTCAAATTTATTGGTCAGGCAACAGTTTCCCACCATAACTCCATATTTGCCCGTATTGGTCATATTTTGAGCATCAGTCACGGTAAAAGCAGGACTATACCAACCTGTTTCACTGCCGTGAGCAGTGTAATTTATGTAACCGCGTCCTTCATTAGCATTTGCTAATATAGCTGATGTAGCGGAACCTGAAGTAGCATATAAATAGGTATTGGAAGTAATTCCGTGAGCAGCATTAAAATAATAGGTAGTGCCGTAGTTAATGGCTCCGTCTCCATGAGTAGGACCATAAGTGGCATCTTGACCCGCAATCATAACAGCTTTGCCCAGATAACTTAAATCGCTCATCTGCGTCTTTTCGAAAGTAATAGTTTTATTGATGACCGCCGTTAATTCATTAGTAGTAGAAACTGAAAACCGCCCGAAATACATTTCAGGGACATAATCGCTGCCTTGCAGTTTTACATAATTCAGATCGGTGGGATGAGAGCCTGTAACCCCTGTGTTTGTAACGATACTTATAGTTCCCGATTGGTCTCCTATGATCAATAGATAAGTGGGAGCGGGATTTTGAGCCGTAGCGGCACTCCAAACGCTCTGCATATACGAAATAATGGCGCTTGTCGTATTACTTGTTATCGTGCCTCCGGTCCCGACTGAAGCGACAACAACATTGTATCCCTGCTGAATTTTCCAGTCTACATAAGTTTGAATATTACTCGTGTAGCCGACGGGACAGAGAATCAATATCTTGGTGGGATAGCGAACAATATTTGTGCGCTCGTTCGCTTGCCAGTTAAAGATAGACATTTCATACAAATGATTGAATTCGTAAGAAGCTGTTTTTGCCAGCAATTCTTCCGTAGCGGCAAAATCCGGATGATTGAAATCAATGCGGATACGCGCATCTCTCGTAATTTTCAGGTCACCGGTTACGGGATTGTAGTTGACCGGTTCATAATAAATTTGGAAGAGACGCACACCGCGCATATAGCCTATTTCTTCCACTCTGAACAGTTCATTGGCGGTAAAAGCGTCCAACCCGTAAACTTTATCGGAAATGACAAAAGGCACCTTATCCGGATCTTCGGACTTGGATATTGACCGTTGAGCGGGAATGATACGGTTTTGCAGCTTCGAATGTTCTCTGTCCAGAATCTCAAAACTGCTGTTGACAATACTGAAAGTGACATCGGCACCGATAGGCACTGCAATCAGTTTGGACAGAACAGGAAGCTTCGGCTCGCCAATCCGATTGGAAAAACCGTAATCTTCAATCGCCGGTTCATCAAAAGTGCCGGCTTTGGTCTTGATTTCATTCAGTTGCAGTTCACCGACTTTAAACTCAATTTCCATACCATAACGGTCATTGGAAGCAAGAGTTGTTTGGGTAGGAGTTCCGGCAATGGTAATTTGCCGGGGTGCTGCAACCAAAAAAGCGGTGCTGCCAATCATAACTAAAACAATCAGCAACAGATAAGTAAGGTTGTTTCGGTTCATATAGATCTCCTCTTTGGAAATTATTCTTTAATTTAGGGAAAATTTATGCAAAACTTGTTCCTTGAATTGCAGACAGATTAATTGCAATATGCAGTTAAACAATGTTTGGGGAAACAATAAAATCAAATTTCCGCTCCTTTTTTAAAAATTCTCCCCAAACTGTTACTTAACATCCACCCCGTATCCACCCCGAGTCCACCCCGACTTCACCGGCGTGGAGTCGGCGTGGATATCAGGAAAGATTTATTTTAATGTTAATTTATTTTTTCACCGGATACGGATTTTCATCGGTAGCGATAACTTTATAGAATTTACGCTGTTCCGTTCCGTTTGTGTCTTCCCAATACAGATTAGCGGTCTTGCCTAAGAAAATATAAGTTCCGTAAGGTTCGGAACATGACCAGACATCATAAGACTGAGCGTTCGGGACAGCGTTCCAAGAAACCTTTATTGTATTACCGCTTACTTGAACGATACCGGCAATCGGTTCTGCCAGATAATTCAGATGCACATTAACGGTTACAGTAGAAGAAGCGTTTGCCAAGCCGTCAGTTACCGTAAAAGTCAATTCTTCCGAACCGAACCAATCCTGAGCAGCAGTAAGGGTTACCGTTAATCCGTTCACGGAAACGGACACATGATTACTCCCGCTGTAGGATAGAGTAAGATTGTCTCCGTCCGCATCATTCACATAAGAACTGAAGTCAATAACCAAACTTCCGTTCATGTCAAAGCTGAAGCTTTCCGGCAGAACGATGGTGGGTGCAGAATTGGGAGGTTGCTGATTAACTAAAAGTTCAAAAGGATCGGAAACTCCGCAAAGGGGCGTCTGCATACTGCGTCCGGTATTATCAGTTGCGGAAATGTAATAATACAAGGTTTGTCCGTATGCGGGAGTAGGAACAACCGCTGACCACTCGTCTCTCGCAAGATTAGTGAGCGGTGCAGTTTGCCAGCTTCCCGTAGAAGAATAACGATAAGCAACATAAATGCTGTCAGGAACTAAGGCGTTTGTGTGCTTTATCTCAACGTTCAAAGTAACAGTGCTATTTGCCACAAGAGTTGTCGGAGGTATATGTGAAACATGAATCATCTGATCATCAAAGATAGTATTTATCCGGCAATGTATAGCGTCATCAGGCAGCCAAGAACTTAAATAATAAGGTTTTATGGTATATCCCGGCATGGCATTTTGGTAAGCAGTGATAGCTGCAGTGTCATAACTTGAAGGAGTGGAATTCCATTGCGGGACATAAATCACATGATTATAAATAAATGAATTGGTGTAGGGTTCATTATTACTGCTTTGGTCAACGCGAAAGATTTGATAGGGGGTGCCATAAGCGGAAGTTTTAGTTTGCCAAGCTGTTACAGCAGCTTCCAAAGCAGCGTAATTGGCATGTCCGGAAGGCACTCTGGCAATCATTACTTTGTCCACATCCAGCAGTTTTGCCCAACAGTCAATGTGGTCAATACTCGAATTGGAGAGGGGATCGTTATAGAATTGATATTCCGTCACTCCCAAATTATTGTAGACCAAGTCTTCAATTTGAGCTTGAGTGTAACTGTATTCGGTGACTTGAGCAGTCTGAACGCCGTCGTTTTCACTTAAAATCAAGTTTGTGGACATCATTTTCCCTGCTCCGTCCGTCATTACATTTCCTCCTGTCGCTACCAGCGGTAAATAGGAAAATCCCACGCCGAAATAGTCGTCCAGCATTTCATTCAAGCTGTCATCGTAAGGGCGGTTGCGATTGTATCTGAAGTCAACTATCTTCATATTGCCGTTTTCATCAAATACGGTCCACGGTCCGTAATCCCGCGTCCAGTAAGTATTGACGCCGGACGGATTGATGTAATAGACATTGCTCATGGTAACGCCGTTACTGGAGAGCAGAGAATTGGCGGTGCTCTGATTGGAAGAGGTCACCACCACATAAACTTTGCCTCTGGTGGAAAGGTCGGCTATCATAGTGTAGGGTAATCCGAAACCGTTGGCATAAGCTATTATCACTCCTGTAGCCGGTTCCCATTCTGCTACAAAACGAATGGCGGAAGGATTAGGGATTGCCTGAACGGTCAAGCTTACCGGTATAGTCAAAGACGGGTTGTTGGTAGCATTGGATGTAATCACAACTTCGTCCGTGTAGGTTCCGACCGCTAATCCGGCAGAATTAAGATTAAGCGTCAGGCTTGAATTACCGCTTGCGGCAACAGTTCCGGAAGCGGGATTGGCTGTTCCCCAAGGTGCAAAATTAGCTTCAGTGCTCCAATTTAATGCGGAAGTGCCCGTGTTTTGAATAGTGATGACAGGAGCGGCACTGTTGCCTGCATAAATGGTTGCAGAAATTGAAGTCGGATTTACCGTAATGTAAGGTCCCGTTTGCTGAGGTTGCACGGTTAATTTCAAGTTTGGACGATAGGCAGTAGTTCCGTAATAATAAGCTGAATTATCGGTGAAAATATTTGTCATATCGGCAGAGTCGTATCTGATGTAATGATATCCGTTGGTCACTGATGTATACTGCACTGTTCCTGTTGAGCTATAAGAACCGATGAGACCAAAAGCCGTGTCAATCACTATATTATCAGTTCCGTTCCAAGTAAAAGGAGTGGTGAGAGTGAACATATTCCAGCCTGTAGCCGTCGGTTGATAAGAAGAAGAACTCCAGACCGTAACCATATTAGCGGCAGTTTGCCAGCTTGCGGCATTGGCAGCTGTCGTATGCTTCATCCGCACAACATAGTTCGGCATAGTTTTATCAGGTAAACCTGTAACATAAAATCCTAATTGAGTAATGACGGTTTGACCGCTAATTCCTGCAGCGTTCAATTCGGCAGCGGTATAAACTGCTTGTCCATGTAAACTTTGATACCATACACTAATAGGGCAGGCGTCATAAGTTCCGGTAGAGGAAGTTCCGGTGCCGATTATGACGGAAGTTACAATATTGGGCGTAGCAGTTGCGGTATTGGAAGCTGCAGATTCTCCTGCAGGATTGGTATAGACAGTAGTAACATAATAAGAATAGGTTACGCCATTCGTTAACCCTGTATCTTGATAGGAAGTTCCGGTCACAGTAGTGACGGCAACACTGTTGCGATAGATTTTGTAACCGCTGATAATTCTGTCGGGAAGTTCTTTTGCGGAAGAGACATCTTGCTCATCTTCTCTGCCTGAAGCAGCTGTCCAACTCAAGTTAACAATAGTATTTCCGCCGACAGCGGTAAGATTGGCGGGTGCATACATATTGGGAATGGCAGTTACTGTGGAAGTTGGAGAAGATTCTCCGCTCTGATAAACAGCAGTCAAATAATAACTGTAAGTAGTGCCGTCAGTTACTGCAGTATCTGTGTAAGTAAAGCCGGTTACGGTTGTAAGCAGAGAGCTGTTTCTGTAAATTTTATACCCTGTTGGTGAACCCGAAACGGGAGCGCTCCAAGTTAAGATTACCGAAGCATGAGTAGCGGATGCAGCTAAATTTTGAGGAGGATAAAGAACTCCTGCCGTGGGAAAAACTTTCAGTCTCAAGTTCGGCAAATTGTATGATGCGGTCAAAGAAGTAGGTTGAGCACTATCGCTTCTTTCTTGACGGGCACGATAGGTGGCGGTGGTTGTATAAGTCCAATACGGGTAAGCATAAATCCATGCTTGATAACCTTTAACGGTTAAGATAGAAAGATTGGAGACACCATCATAAACGAATTGCGGAGAAAGATTGATTTCCATCCAACCGGAAGTGGCGTTATTAGGGAAAGTTCCGCTGTAGACTTGAGTGTAACCTGTCGTGCTGTAAGTTCCCGTAGCCAGAGTAGCAGAAGTTGTGTTTTTCATATAAATGGTCACTGGTTGAATATCCGTAACATCGGTTCCGCTTGCTTTGTAAAAGGCGAGAGACTTAATCGTTGCCGCAGTCCCTATTTCCGAAGCCAAGTAAATTGCTTCGTGAGTGGAATAGTTATAATATCTGTCCAAAGGATAAGTCTGAGAGGAAGTTCCGGTGCCGATGGTGATAACAGTCGGAGCGCCCACTTCGACGCTGACTGATGTGTTTGCTGAATAAGCACCGGCTGCGGCATTGAATACTAAGGATGCGATAGAGCCCACACTCATTCCTGAAGCAGCAGATACACTAAAACTAAGATTGATGCTGCCGGAAGCTGTGATGGCACTGAAATTGGCTGTGCTGCTGTTGATAGTGATTCCTGAGGTGGGAGAAGTTAAAGTTGCACTTCCAGATAAAGAAGCAGCTCCGCCTGTGTTCGTCAAAGGCATAGTTACGGTTACCGTTTCACCCGGGTCAAGATTACCGTTGTTATTTCCCGGAGCAGGATCAGAAATGGTCATTGTCCCGAAAGCCAAAACCGGAGCGTAAATCGTCTTGCTAAAATTATAAGTCCAAGGATCGTATCCGGACATCGTCATCGTAATCGTGAAATTGGCGGCAGTACCGTTCGCAATATTATTGGCAATGGTGAAGGCAAAAGCATTGTCCAGTGTAGTGGAAGCGTTTGCCGCCAAAGATGTAATAGTTGCAGAGTTATCCGTAATCGTGATGCCGGAGGTCGTGCAGGTCAAAATTGCGCTTACATTAGTAGCGGTAACTGTTCCGGAATTAAGGAAAGTGACATCCAAGTAACCTGCTTCGTTGTATTCCGGAACATCGTTATTATCATCGTCATAATTTGCGGCTGTTACATTCAACCAAGGTCCGGATGCCGGTATTTGATTAATGGAGCTTGTATAAGTTACGCGATTGAAAGCAGTCACGGTGATAGTATAGGTCACAGTTCCTGAAGGCGGATTGGTCAAAGTGACAGTTGCGTTTCCCGAACTGTTGGTAAAGGCTCTACCGTAAATAGTATTGTTGTAAGTTATGGAAACTAAAGCGTTGGCTACTCCTGCGGATACATTTATTGAAGTTGTTCCTGCCGATATGCTGCTCGGATGTGTAACCGTCATAGCTATAGGAGTTTTGGTGCGCGCAACTAAACTGGCGTCACCGAATATGTGCCAAGTGCGAAACATTTGATAATCGCTGCTTTCATCCAACATCCGGCAAGCACCATTATAAAACAAACCGCCTATTGTTGTCTTTTGTTCAGCTACCAATAAATCAGTAATCTCATCCTGAGCAATCATTGGCGGATTCCAAGATTGATTAACGGAACTGCCATAAAAGGCCACAGCTCCGCCTCCTGATTTTCTCAACCATGCTTCAGCAAAGCAAGTTGTTTCAGCAAAGTCTCCGTTTACGCAAGCAACGCTTACAATGAATGGTGTCATACTACCGTTGGTGAGAGCATTTACATTGGTATTACTGAAACCCGTAGTACCCCAAGAAGTTGTGGAGCCATGACCGCAATAATTGCCAAAGCCGCGTCCCCCATTGACGGCAGTAGTTACTTGAGCAGCGGTAGAAGAATCATAATAGATCTCATCAACTGTAGTATAACCATAGTTGACAAGGTCTGTTTTGATATTGGCAATATGCTGGTAATCATATTCTCCATCGTCACCTGTCCCGCTGGAAGAGCCGATTCCAAAAGCTTTCTGCAGCCATGTTGCACTGGTAGTAACATCCCTTTCAAAAGCAATAGTCTTGTTTACTTGAGTTGTCACATCCGTAGTAGAATTAGCGGAAAAGCGACCGATAAAGATATCCGGATATTCATCATTTCCTGCTACCAGAGAATAAGAAGGATCGCTTTCATCCGTTCCGTAATCATAAGCAGGAACATCCGAGTCATCACCCACTATCTGGATGAAAGCAATTGAAGTATCAGCATTATAACGATTTTGGATGTATGTTTTCAGTTGTGCTGCCGTAGTTCCTATAGTGGCAAAGTCAATAAGTTCGGTCGGAATGCCCTTTTGGGTTTTCCAGTTTACATAAGGTGCGATTTGAGTCAGATAAGTGGAAGGACAGATCACCAGTAGCTTACCGAAAGTATCACTCACTGAAGTGTAGCGGCTGTTTTGCCAATTCAGGAAATGATTTTGGTAAATGGGAACAAAGTCGTTTGTAATCCGGCTAATCGGTTTGGTCAGCAAATTCCGATAATCCAAACCGTCGGCAAATACGCGAATTTTATAGGCAGTGTAAACTCTCAAAGTTTTGGTAACGGGATTATATGCCATGGGATTAGTCCTGATTGTGATGCCTCTGACTTCACGCAGAATGTAAGGCTCGGAAAGCTGAGCGATTTGAGCAGGATAGAACTCATTTTGTTGATAAATTTCGCCGAAGACATAAGGCACGGTTTCAGGATTGATATTACGCGTTAAATTTCCTTTGGAAGGCACGATCGGCAGCTGAAAATCCCGATACAGAACATCGTAGACTTCTAAGTTCATTTTTGCGGTTCCGCTGATGCAAATACTGCGATTGAAGACAGGCAACTCCGGAAAGCCTTTATCCAAAGTAATTCCTTCATGAGGCAAACTTACCTGATACCAAGTTTCGTCGTTCAGAGCAACCTTGTTCTTAACAAAATTGGAAATTTGATATTGTAAAATCGTTTCCGTTTCACTTGAACTGATTATGCTGACGGAATTTGAGCCGTTACCCATACTGACGGTTTCGGCAAACAAAAAACCGCTTATTAACATACACAAAAGAAATAGCCAAGCAACCTTGTTCATCCAAGCTCCCTTTATTTTTATTCTATAAAATTGAAATGAGATGATGCAATATTCTTTCCAGCGCCTATTAATAAAATGATAAGCATAAGCGGAATATCATCTCATATACATCCTCTTTATTTTCATGCCAATGCAAAAAATAAAAATTATGCAACGTGTCAATCTTTTCATTATCACGATACTCGTCAATCGGAAGAAATTATTCATTGCTCACTCAAATTAAAGCTTTCTCAAAATTGTTTTATTTGCCTTAAGTTTTCGCTTGTTCCGTAAAATTTCATTGACTAAATTAAGGTGATGGATATTCAAAATCAGAATAAAGATCAAATAATAAAAGAGGTCATCATGGCTGACTTGAAAGCAGAATTGGAAAAGTGGACAAAAGCTGCCAAACCCGCATGGAAAAAATCTTTGCGTGAGATTGAAGCTTTACGGAGTGAACAAATAAAAAGCAAAGGCAACGAAAAACTTACTTCAGCTTTACGGGATTATTTTACGGATTTGAAGAAACTAATTTTACTTGCCGCTTCTCTTGAACCTTTCATTCACAACGGGTTCAAGCAAAAGCAGTTGAGTCTGCAGCAATTGAAAAAATGGCAGAACGTTTTCTTTGCCGATCTTAATCCGGATAAGGAAGCAAAGCAAAATTATGCCCATTGTTTCGGCAATCCGCAATATGCGCAACAAAGATTGGGAACTGAACTCGGCAATTGGCTCTGTTTGCTTTACGGAAGTTGCCGCAATTATCCTGCTTTGCTAATTCAGCAACGCTATAACGATTTGCTGAATTTGAATACGCTTATTTTGAATTTAGCCGCATTGGCGGAAGACTTTTCCGGTTCTGCTCAACAGCTGAAAAAATGGCAGCAGTTTATTCGTAATCATATTGTTAGGGATTTGGACAAAAATCAGCTTTTCAATTTTTACTGGCGTTACAGTCCCGAAGCCGATTATTATAAAAATATAGTTCTCAAAGCGGATCTTACGGATTTGACTTATCTTTTCCGTTACGGAGTCTATATAAATGACCATGTCCTAAAGCTGGCAAAATTTATGCAAGAGTATCCGGAGCAGGAATTAAAGCGGTTAGCACATTTTATCGTCCAAGCTTATGAAGACGGTTTTACGCGCGGAAACCGTTCCTACAAAATCAAAAAATATACCAACCTGATTATACCTGCTGGAATGGAACGCTTGGGACGGTTATTAATTAAGGAATTGGATAAAATCGGGTTGGAACCCGTCGTAGCTCCGCCTTTTACTCAAAGTTTTAATAAGCAGTTTGATTATGACCGGCGTTTTGCTTTCGGTTTGTATTATGACGATAAATTTACTTCTATTCAGACTGAAGCATACGGCAAGGCTTGCGAAAAGATGCATGACTTGCTGGACTTACAAGCGGGTCCTGTCTATATTGAACTTTTCGGAGAAACTCCTTTCAGTCCGAAAGACAATCCTGCAGCCTTCCAATTAAGTCAGGAGCAGCGCAGACTTTTGCAGGAGACCTCATCCGTATTGAACCAAATCTTCAGCAGACATTACAAACGCGAAACTACCAGCTTCTGCATTATCGCATTTCCTTCGCCGGAAATCGGACGCAACTTCAGACGCATCTTTGCCGATACCGTTCGCATCAATACTCTGGACAGTTTGCATTATGCAGCCTTGCAGCAGAAAATCATTGATGTTTTGGACACGGCGGAATATGTTCATGTGAAGGGCGTTAAGGGCAATCAAACAGACATCATGGTAAAGCTGCATCCGCTGAAAAATCCGGAAAAGGAAACTAATTTTGAAAATTGCGTGGCGGATGTGAACATTCCCGTAGGAGAAGTTTTCACTTCCCCTCTGCTGAAAGGAACAAACGGAACTTTACATGTAAAAGAGGTATATTTGGGCAATCTGCTGTTCAAGAATTTGAAAATTGTCTTTAAGGACGGAATGATAGCCGATTACGATTGCAGCAATTTTAAGGCAAAAGACAAAAATCGCAAATTCGTGGAGGAAAATCTTCTTCTGCCGCACAAAACCTTACCCATCGGTGAATTTGCCATCGGAACCAATACCACCGCATATCAAGTGGCGCATAAATACGGAATTTTGGGTCTGTTGCCCATTCTTATTATAGAAAAGATGGGTCCTCATTTTGCCGTCGGCGACACATGTTACAGTCGTGAAGAGGATATTGACCACTTCAATTTTTACAACGGAAAGAAGTTGATAGCCGTGGATAACGAAAAATCGGCTTTACGCAAAAAAGATCCCTTGCAGGCGTATACTCTCACCCATACTGACATCACTTTGCCTTATGAGATGCTCCAATCCATTTCTGCGGTGCGTAAAGACGGCTCTGCGGCTGACATTATTCGGAACGGACTGTTTGTCGTTCCCGGCACTGAGGAATTAAACGAACCGATTTTGCAAGTCCGTAAAATGACGAAAGCAACAAAGAAGGAATAAAAAGTTGATAAATAAAAGGAGCTTTTGACCTATGCCCAAGATATTTATAACCCGCAAAATCCCTCAACCCGGCATCACTAAATTAAAAGAAGTCTTTGATCCGGTCACTGTTTTTCCCTTTGACCGCGAAATGGCTAAAGAGGAAATCATATCTTCCATGCAGGGCTGCGACATTCTGCTCTCCATGCTCACCAATCCCATCGACAGAGAAGTGATCGATTCCAACCCGAATCTGAAAGGTATCTGCAATTACGCGGTCGGCTACAATAACATTGATGTGGAATATGCGAAGGAGAAAGGCATAATTGTCACAAACACCCCGGAAGTTTTGACTGAGACAACTGCGGATTTGGCCTGGGCCTTAATTTTGGCTTGTGCGCGGCGAATAATTGAAGGTGATACAATGATGCGGACCGGTCAATTTGACGGTTGGGAGCCTCTGTTGCTTTTAGGACAGGATGTTCACCACAAAACTTTGGGTATAATCGGATTGGGAAGAATCGGAATGGCAGTAGCCAACAGAGCAATAGGTTTCGGGATGAATATCATTTATTATAACGGTGATTTTGCCGTTGAAGATTTACCCTTTCCTGCTCAGAGCGTGGATTTGGACGATTTGCTCCAGGCTGCGGACATCATTTCCCTTCATGTTCCGCTGACGGAACAAACGCATCACTTGATTGGTGAACGCGAATTGAACCTGATGAAGCCTTCTGCCATTCTGATCAATACCTCCCGCGGTCCCATTATTGACGAAGCTGCATTAGTTAAAGCTTTACGGGATAAGCATATTTTTGCCGCAGGTCTGGATGTTTATGAACACGAACCGGACCTGACGCCCGGTCTCAGAGAATTGCCAAATGTCGTTTTACTTCCGCATATCGGCAGTGCCACCATCGAAACCAGAACCGCTATGGCTATTTTGGCGGCGGAAAATGCGGTGGCAATCGTGAAAGGAGAAGCACCACTGACGCCTGTCCCCTGATTTTTATTCTGACTATATCTTCCTTATATTCAACGGGGGGTTAACGGAGGGTTAGCCTCCGTTAACCCTCCGTTAACCCTCCGATAAATACAGGTGCGATATATCATAAGATCGTTATTTATGGAATAAAGGATTAAATCATTGAGGACTTAACTTGATCTGCTGTCCGCCTTGGGAAGATTGAGGTTTGGACAAATCGTAATAGTCTTTTCTGTTGTCTTCAATCTTGATTTTTTGCCGCTGGTTGTAATACCAATTATTTAGGTAATTCATTTTTACGCTTTCATTGGCTTTTGCCATTTCTTTGGATTTGACTTTATTCCATTGGGCAAGAGTAGGTTTGTTGCGTTGTGTGATTTTAGCCAAATAGACATTGTTTTCGTCTTGAATTAAACCTGTAAATTCACCTGCTGAATGAGCTAATAATGAATCGTTCAAAGCTTTTACCGTTCCGATTTCAGGAATGTATCCGTCCTCTTTGATACCGTTTGCTTCAACGATTTTAAGAGAATCTTTTTCTGCAGCGGCAATATAATCTTCGCCTTTGTGCTTCTCATAAAATTGACGGGCAAAGTCACGGTTAGCTGCTATTCTTTTCTCTCTTTTAAGCGTGTTGATAATGCCGTCCCTTTCTTTTTCAAAGCGGGAATAGTGAAAATCTAAACTGTCGGAGAGTTCACAAATAAGGATATCTCCGTTTTTTGCGGTTTGCAGAGGCGGTTGATAACCCAGAGGATTGGCAAAAGCATCGGTAACTAATTCCGGGAAAGGACCAAGTTCACGCACAAAACGATCGTTGGCAAAAAATTCTTGCGTTTCACTCACATCGTAATGCATCTCAAAAGCAGCTTGAGAAAGTCCCTCTGCTTTAGCGACGGAAGCCAGTTCTTCGGCAGTTTTTTGCATAATCTGTTTTGTGGAGTCATCAGGTTCCGACTTAATTAAGATGTGCCGAGCGTGGATTTCGTCTTCACCTTCGGCATTCTTACGCTTTTCTAAAGTTTGAATAATATGCCAACCGAACTGACTTTTTACCGGAGGGGAAATTGCGCTGTCCGCTAAGGCAAAAGCAGCTTCTTCAAAAGGCTTAACCATTTTTCCGCGCCCGAACCATCCCAAATCTCCTCCGTTTATTGCCGAACCGGGATCACCTGAATATTTCTTTGCCAATTCCGCAAAATCTCCGCCTTGCATTAATACTTGATAAATAGAATCCGCTTGGGCTTGCGCATATTTCTCGCCGGTAATTTTGACGAAACGATATCGGCGGGCTGGATTTTTTCTGTAATTCTGCAAATTATTGTTGTAATATTCCAACGCTTCTTCATCAGTAACGGAAGGATCGGGCTGTTTGTTGTAGTCGAAGACGATGATTTTGGCGCTGACCGTGTTGTTATTTTTCATCCAGGCGTCACGAACACTGTCCGGTTTGGCTTTCGCCTGACTCTTGAGGACGGCAAACAGTTTATCGTAAATCATAGTATCTTTCATGTAAGAATAGACGCTTTCTTTGAATTTGGGATCCATTTCCAATGCTTTTTTAAATTTCTCCACATCAAATTTACCGTCAGTTTTTAGCGCTTCAATTTGTTTAATTTGCTCGGGAGTGGAATTTATTGCTTTGTCATAGGCTTCTTGATCGGTAACGACAACTCCGCGGCGTTTGATTTCACGGTCGTAAATGGTTCTGCCGATCAATTCTTCCCAACATTGGTCATTCAGTTCCTTTTTCCTTTCTGCACTCAGCTTGCCTTCTCTGGCAGACCAATAATTGTAATAGTTATTCAGGATGTTGTTGTATTCTTCAAAGGTATAAGTTTTATTGTCAATTTTGCCGACAATGCCTTTGGGGTCTGTTTTCAGGCTCAGAAGCAAGGTGCAGACGGCCTGCATCAATAAGACTGTAAGCGTTATTCTGAAATACTTTTTCATACCAAACTCCCGGTATATATTTATCCTTTTAAGAACCAAGTGTGGAAAGTGCGGATTTCGTCAACTTTCTTGTATAAAAAAACAGCCCGGCTGCTGGAAACCGGGCTGAAGTAAAAGACGAGACCAGTGCCGCTTATTTATTGAGCAGCAGTTTGTGAGTTATAGTTTTATTCCCGCTGGTCAGACGGAAGATATAGATTCCGCTGGCTACGGATTTGCCGTTGTCATCGGTTCCGTTCCAATTAATCGTGTAGGAACCGGATTTAACTGAAGCGTTCAGCAAAGTGCGAATCACTTGTCCCTTGGTATTGTAAATGGCAAGAGTAGTTTGTCCGCCTTTGGGTATATTGTAGCTGATGGAAGTCTCTCTACTGAACGGATTGGGGTAGTTGGCAGCTGACATTACTAAAGGAACTGTGGCGGGATCCACGCTGCCCGTTCCGTTTTCAACTATGCAATGAATCATTACTTCGCCCGTCGCCAGAGGTTCCCATCCTGCGGCTGTTTTAATCCAGCTGTGACCGCTGGAAGAAGTGTCCAATCCGATAGTGGAAGCATTGGCATATTCATAGACAGCTGCATAAAAAGAGCCGTCTTGAATAGTGATGTTTGAACCGGTCGGAACGGGAATGTAATTCCAGCCTTGAGTAATGGAAGTTGCCGCATAAGTGAATTGAATTAACTGCGTCGCTCCGGGTTGCCCGTCAGGTCCGTTGTCATCAAAAATCCTTAAAATCATGGGCGAAGTTCCCACAGATGCTACATATACTTTAATGTATTTAATCGTAGCAGAATAGTTATGCGTGAATTTAACTGCCATGGTATTGGTGGAACCTACGCTGAAAGCCTGCTCCGAAGTTCCGTCGTCATAACCGAGTTCGGAAAATCCTTCGGGAAGGATATAAGCTGTAACAACATTCGAGGGCAGAGATTCGTTCGTGCCATACATAGCGGTTATATGATAGGTATGCAAACCGCCGGAGACATTGGTGTCCGTATATGAATAGACAGTAGGTTCAACGGTTGCAATCATAGTGTTATCTCTATAGATGTTGTAAGCAGTAATTTGGCGGTTGCCTTCACGTGTCGGTTGAGCAATTTGAACGGCTTTGCCGGTGGCGTCTGTTACATAAGCTTGAATATTCCAATTCAAATCGGTGGCACCGGAAGAAACATCATAGAGGGAGCTCCATCCTCCTCCCACAACTCTATACATATCGCCAAATCCGGCTACTGCAGGACCGGCATCATTTCCGGCAGGATATATTCCGGCTGTATGAGGACATAAGTAACCGACCCATACCCAAGTTCCCGAAGGAATTGTAAAAGGTGTGGTCAAAGTAACGGTGTTCCAATCTCCGATTACGGGATTACTCACTGCTTGGGAATATACTTCCATGCCGCTTGCACCGGTGAAAATCTTGATCGTATAATTTACGCCTGCGGCAGTGGGAAAGAATTTCACTTGCGTAATGTTCATTCCGACATAAGGTAAAATACTGTTTTGACCTGCCGGTGCCCATCTGGCTGCAACTTCCAAATCACCGCCGTTGGTTAAACCGATGGCACTGTCATTAGTTCCGTTATCATAATGCAACCATCCGGGTTCGCCTCCCCCGCCGGGTCCTGTCCAATTCAATTCTACATTGTTTCCATTCACAAATGCTGTCAGATTAGCAGGTTCCGCTAAGAAGATATCATTGTAAATTTTGAAATCGTCTATAAAGAGCCCGATACCGTTTGGAGTATCGGCATCAGATTGTAAATACCACCTGAACATTGCAGTCATACCGGCATAATCGGAAATGTAACCGTCCAAAGAATAGCTGTCCACCATAGAGGAAAAAGTAGTGGGAGCGTCAGTATAGACATAGTTATTTAAATTGGGGTCGCCGTAAGGATTGCTCATGGCAAACCAAGTTAAACCGTTATTAACCGAAATTTCCCATCCGAAATAATCAACTTCGGGGAAAGTGCCAGTATCGTTAAAAGATCCTTTGAGCATAAAATCCACGCGAATGTCACCTGATTGCGGCAAAACAATCGGAGGAGAAACCAGATAATTCAGCATATTGGCATTATAAGAACCTGAAGCATTCTGGCAAACATAAGCATGCGTTGGTGACGGAGCGTCTGCTACTTCCGCAATGTGCCAAAGGTCTCCTCCCAACGGAACCAAACTTGCCCAAGTCATTTGCCCGTCATCAACCCCGTTGTTTGTATAAGAACCTACGACGATGTCATCAACCATCATACCGAATAAATTGGCTTGGTCACCTGTGCAGTAAGCCGGATCGGAAGCAAAGGCAAACCTAATTTTTACGGTTTGACCGGCATAAGTGCTCAAGTTAAATACGGCATTGACCCAGCCATTGGAACTTCCGCCCCAACCCGGAATGCCAACTCCTTCTCCGTGCTCAAAACCGAAAGAATAACATGAAGTTGCATTGTATGCGGGAGTTCCGGAAATTACTGTCCAGCTGGCACCGTTGGTGGTAGATATTCTTACATTGCAGGCATCCCAGCCGTTATATTGACCGGTGCCGCCAAGCGCTTCCACAGCGTAATTCAAGCTGAAAGTCAAAGTCGGATTAGTGGAAGGTAATGTTACTTGCGGCGTATCCAAAACCAAGTATTGATGATTATGATAGCCACCGATATTTGAACCGGTTGCCAAAGACGGATCACCCATCCACCATACATTACCGTGTGTTCCGCCGACATTATAGATATGCCAATTATTGGGCGATACTGCTCCGTCTGAATGTGTCCAACCTGTTGCACCGCTTTCAAAGTCTTCCGAATAGGCTACGACTTCATAGCGGTTTTGCCGGCTTACGGTTGCCTTAGGGCTTTCCGTCAAGTTAGCTGCAAACACGGTTGAAACAATAAAAATCATCAGAGCGATAAAAGCGATCTTTTTCATTGTTCCTCCTACATCTTTTATTACCAAAATGTCTTGATAATCTCTATTATTCAATTCTGCACACACTTAATTTTTGTCAAAGCATTTTTTTCATTTAGAACAAACAAAAGAATAATCAGAAGAAGAAAAGATTTTCTTGTAACGAATTAATTTATTGATAAACTATAAATTATACCATATTAAACTGGCTGGGATGAGAGGAGTCGAACCCCTACATACTGATCCAGAGTCAGCTGTCCTACCTTTAGACGACATCCCAATCTAAAAAATGGCTGGGCTGGGAGGATTCGAACCCCCGGATGGCGGGACCAAAACCCGCTGCCTTACCGCTTGGCGACAGCCCAAAAATATTATATATGGCGGAGAGGGAGAGATTCGAACCCTCGGTAGGCTTTTGACCTACATACGCTTAGCAGGCGTACGCCTTCAGCCAGCTCGGCCACCTCTCCGTCGTTTTTTTCCGCTGATCATAATACATCTTGCTGAAAATGTATTACTCGTAACAGTTATAAAAACTGATGCGACAAAGTTAAATTACTGGCGGAGGATGAGGGATTCGAACCCCCATGGGCAAAACCCGGCGGTTTTCAAGACCGCTGCCTTACCAATTAGGACTAATCCTCCTCTCAGATTACACTCTATACAACTAAAAACTCTTTTATCTTGCTTCAGAAAAGAGCTGAAAGCGTTTTGCCTTTCAATTCGCAGGAGGTTTTTTTGTCAACTGATTTCTTTCCTGAAGATATTTCTCTATAAACTCCAGTTCCTTTTCGTAACCCGCTTTCCCCATCAGCGCATAAGTGGAAATCTTGCCCGCTTCCACTCCCGGTTGGTCTAAAGGATTTATATTTAGCAAGTTGCCGGTAAAAATGGTTTGAATTTCATACATCATAAAGAATTGCCCCAATGTGTATTCATTCAATTCCGGAAAAATAAGATTGGCATTGGGACGCCCCGCTTTGGTTAAAGCAATTTCTGTTGCCAAACGTTCGGTATTAAGCAGATGGCTCAAAGGCTTATTTGCCAAAAAGTTAACTTCTTCACGGTCGGGATGAATATTGGGTATGATAAAATCATGCTTAAATTTTTCCACTGTCAGGAAAGTAAAAACTTTGTCATTCGGGCCTTCGGTATAAAGCTGAACTTGAGAATGCTGATCAGTTGTGCCGAGAGCTTTGACCGGAGTTTGACCAGTGTATACTTCTTTCCCTTCACGGTTATAACGCTTGCCCAAACTTTCAGCCCAAAGCTGACGAAACCAATCCGCACAATCGTAAAGCGGATTTGCATAGGGCATCATCACTGCTATGCTTTTGCCTTGACGCATATATAAATAATGGAGCAGACCATTCAGGTAAGCCGGATTATCTTCAATTTCAGCAGTTTCGCAACGCTGCTTCATTGCCTCGGCTCCGGCTAAAAGAGCTTTGATGTCGATTCCAGTAAATGCCGATGATACTAATCCCACATCACTCAGCACGGAAAAGCGTCCGCCCACATTATCCGGAACGACAAAAGACGGGTAGCCGTCCCTCTTGACAATTTCCCGTAAAAAGCCTTTTTCTTTATCGGTGGTGATAATCATCCGCGCAGTATAATCAGATGGAAATTTACGCCGCAAAATATCGGCAATAATCATGTATGCCGCCATTGTTTCGCTCGTGGTTCCGCTTTTAGAAATGAGGTTAAAGATTGTCCTCTCCCAATCTAAGTTGTCCAATATATCGGTCAGAAGAGTCGGATCAACATTATCGCAGACGAAAAGCCTCTTTTTCAATTCCAGTTCGGTTTTCAGAGCGGAATATACTGCTTTGTTGCCTAAAGCGGAACCTCCGATGCCCAAAACAACCATTGTGTCAAACTTGTCTTTAATTCCGCTAATGTAATCAAGCATAGGAGTTACATCCTGCGAAGGTAAATCATAAAATCCGAGCAGGTTTGCTTTGCGGTCGGAAACAATTTCCCGATGAGCCTGCAAGCATTTGGACTGCATGTCTGCCAAGACTTCAGGTGTAATTCCACAACGAATATAATTGGAAAATAAAAGATTCTGATAATCAAAACGAAGGTCCATAATTCATCTCCCGAATAAAATGTGCGTTAAATTGTGTAATAATCTTTTAAAGTTTGCGTCAGAAAAGTTTCGACGGCTTGGATAGAGGCATTGAAATCAAAACTGTTGACTAAATCAAACAAGCGTCCGTCACATTTACGAATGACAGCTTTGACTTCCGCTGCCTGAGCGGGATTTAGACTCAGTTCCCTAACTCCTAAACCAATTAACAAAGGAATATACATCGACAAAGAAGCCATTTCACCGCACACGGCAACGGGAATATTATTGATTTCGGCTGCTTTGATAATTTGTTTCAGCAACAAAATAACTGCCGGATGATGCTGAATGTAATAGGAAGCGACTTGCTGATTATTACGGTCTACCGCCAAAGTATATTGCACCAGATCATTGGTGCCGATGCTGAAGAAATCGCAAACTTTTGCCAATTGCTCGCTGCATAAAGCTGCAGAAGGAGTTTCAATCATCGCTCCCAAAGGAACAGAGGAAGCAAAAGGGACGCCTTCTTTTGAAAGTTCTTCTGCACATTGACGAACAATATCACGCGCGGCGCAAAAATCTTCAGTGCCGATTACCATGGGAAACATAATAGCCGCTTTACCCTTTACTGATGCTCTTAAAATCGCTCTGACCTGTGTTTTGAACATAGCCGGAATTTTTAAGGAAAACCTGATACCGCGACAGCCGAGATAAGGATTTTCTTCCTTATTGCGATTTTGGAGATATGTAAGCTTATCTCCGCCTAAGTCAAAAGTGCGGAAGATGACCTTTTGTCCTTTCAGGTTATTAAGCAAATCGGAATAAATTTCGGTTTGTTCTTCCTCATCAGGTAAGGAAGTGCGATTCATATAGATAAATTCTGTGCGCAGAAGCCCCACACCCTCACAGTGATTATTCAGCACTTGTTTGAAATCTGCAGGGTCTTCCAAATTCGCCAGCAAAGATATTTTTATTTGATTTAGAGTTATTGCCGGCTGACTTAATTGCTCCTGCAGACGCTTCTCTGCGGCAGCATGTTCAACCAAGCGCTTATTTAGCTCAGCCAGTATTTCTTTTTCAGGATTAATGATGATTTGACTGTCGGCTGCATTTAAGACAGCTTGTTCCCCGTCATGAATCTTGTCCAATATATTTTCATTTGCCAGCATAGCTGTCAGTCCGAGTGCTCTGGTCAAAATAGAGCTGTGGGAAGTGTAACTTCCTTGCATGGAGCAATAAGCTTTTGCACCAGATTTTGCCAATAAAGATACCAGACTGGGTGTGATTTCCCGTAAAAAGATAATTTCATCGGGAGCGTAATTGAGTTCAGGTTGCCTGCAGCCGTTCAGCATAACATTCAACAGCCGCTGCTGAACATCTTTGTAATCTTCGGCGCGTTGCGCAAGATAGTGATTTTGCATTTGCCGAAAACGCTCACCGATTTGGGTAAAAGTTGTCAGCACAGCTTGCGGTGCGGACATCAGTTCTTTTTGCACCGCTTGTTCCAAAGCAGAAAGAATTTCCACATCGGTAATAATCATCAGGTGAGTATTCAGGATATCTTTATCCAATTGATGCAAATCCGGTCTTTCTAAATCTGATTTGATTTCCTGTTCCAGCAAGCGTAGAGCGGTTTTTAATTTTTTCAGTTCAGAATCAACTTGAGAAAATGCAATATCCGGTGCAAAGGAAGGAAACCTGACAGGACGGTAGATTCGGACTTTACCGATAAAAATATAGCCGGAAATTACAGTTCCTTTATAGATGGGCATTATTCCTCGTTGAATTTAGATTTGAACATTGAGACGATCTCCTCTATCAAATAATCTTCGTCCACGCCGTCCGCGATAAGAGTGAGCTTTGATTTATATTCCGCTGCTAACATCATAACACCCATAATACTTTTACCGTTGACTTTCATTCCTTCTTTCTCAATAAAAAAATCAGAACGATATTTCGTTGCGGCTTTGACCAACATAGCAGCAGGTCTGGCATGCAAACCCAGCTTGTTTTCAACTGTTATTTCTTTCGCTACCATCATCGGAATTCGTCGGTTCCGTATTTTTTAATTTAGTTTTGCGCTTGATTTCATCGTTCAATTTCCTGTTCCAATCTTCGGCTGCGTCATATCCTTCATTTCTGAGAATAAGATTCATGGCTGCAACTTCCACAATGACGGAAACATTTTTACCGGGAGAAACAGGAAGATAAATTACGGGAACGCGTACTCCCAAATGTTCAACATAATTATCCGATAAGCCGATGCGTTCATAGTCCATATTTTCCTGCCAGGGCATAAGTTCTATCTGCAAGTCAATGGTTTTTTGATGACGCACTCGTTCAATACCGAACATTTTTTCCACATTTATCAATCCCACTCCGCGAATCTCCATAAAGTAGCCAAACTCCCTTCCCGGCTTTCCGATTAAATGCTCGTCCAAATAGCGGATATTGATTAAGTCGTCTCCGATGAGGCTGTGCCCTCTGTGAATAAGGTCCAAAGCACATTCGCTTTTCCCGATACCGCTTTTTCCCGTTAAGAGGACACCCAAACCGAAAACATCTACCAGCGTGGCATGAATAGTTTTTTCCAGAGCAAAAAAGTCCTGCAGATAACGGGTTAAATATTGAATCAGAAGAATGGTGGATAACCTGCTGGAAAGCACTGCCACGTGCATATCGTTGGCTAAGTATTCAACAACCGGCGGTAAAGTTAATCCTTTGGCGACAATGATGCAAGGAATGTTTTGAGTAAGGATTTCCTTAATCCGTATGTATAAAGTGTCTTCGTCAATTGTTTGCAAATAGCGGACTTCTGTTTCTCCGAAAATCTGAATTCGCTCCGCATCAAAATTTTCCTGATAACCTGCTAAAGCAAGTCCCGGACGATTCAGATGCGGAGTTGTAATTTTGTTATCCAGAGTTTCCGGTTCAGTTACTAAACTTAAGGCAAGATCCTTTTTCTTGGCATCAAAAAAATCTCTGACTGTCATTTCTTTCATAGCTTCAACCCGATTTATTTACGAAAAGGGGAGATTGCTCTCCCCCATCCTTTGTTTTTACGGTTCAAAGAGTTTATAATGTTGCTCGTCTTGTTTGACCAAGACATTAATCCCGTCAGTCTCAACATTCTTAAAGATGTAATAATCATCGTTACTTTTATTGAGACGATCCAAAGCTTCTTTCACTGATAAGGTTTCCGGGACAATGCGTTTGGTTTTTATTAACTGCCGAGGTTCGTCTTTATTGCCGAGCTGGAAATAAGTGGCACGGGAAAAATTCTCGTATTCTTTGACAGGACGCTTAGCATGATCGGTCACTCTGTCTTTCAATTTCTTGATTTGAGCTTCCATTTTCTCAACAGCGTTATCGATTGCTAAATACATATCATTTTCTTCATCTTCGCTTTGCAAAGTAAATTTTGAGGCACGAAGGGTCATCTCACAGATGTTGCGATTGTTTTCCCAAGCCAAGATGACATGAACTTTGACGATTTGGTCAAAGTATTTGTTCAGTTTCAAACAAGAGTTTTCCACATGGTCACGAATGGCTCTGGTAAGCTCAAAGTGTCTGGCTGTAATTGTAATCTGCATGATTTACCTCCTTATGGATTACATTTTGTGCAGAGAAAGACCTTCCAAATCTTCTGCCGCTTCCAAGATCGCTTCCGACAAAGTCGGATGGGCAAATACAATTGATGCCGCTTCTTCTGCCCGAGTGTGCAGATTAATCAGAATGCCGCCTTCGGCAATTAATTCCGCGGCGTTAGGACCCAAAATATGCATTCCGATTAATTGTAAATTATCCGCACGGGCAATAATCTTAACAAATCCGTCCGAGTGACCTCCCGCTAATGCTTTTCCGTTGGCATTGAACATAAATTTGCCAACTTTTATTTCCCCGTGAATTTCTTTGGCTTGGCTTTCCGTTAATCCGCAAGAACCGACTTCCGGATTGGTAAAAGTGCACCTCGGAATATTTTCGTAAACCAATTTCTGCTCTGCAAAAGCTGTGTTTTGCAAACGGGAACGAATGTGAGCGGCAGCTGTTAATCCTTGTTTACCTGCTGTGTGTGCCAAGGGAAGTTTGCCTGTTACATCCCCGATTGCGTATAATTTATCAACGGAAGTCTGCATTGTCTCATCTATGACTAAAGCTCCTCTTTCCGTTTGAGGTTTTGCCGAAGGAAATTCCATCGGACAGAAAGGGGTCCTGCCTACACAGAGCAATACCTTTTCCGCAATAAAATCAGAACCGTCGCTTAATTGCAAGGAAATGCCTTTTTCTGATTTAGTATATCCTGTTACACCTGTTCCCGTCTTGATTTTTATGCCTTGCTTCTTCAGATAAAATTGCAGACGCTTAGCGATTTCCTCATCTTCTAATGAAACAAGAATCGGCAAAAATTCTATGATTGTTACTTCCACTCCGAAGGCTGAAAAAACTGAAGCAAATTCACAACCGATGACTCCTCCGCCTATAATTGCCAAAGAGGAAGGCAATTGCGTAAGTTGTAGAATACCCGTGGAAGATAAAATATCGCGTTCGTCTATTTTAACAGAAGGCAATTCCTTGGGAACTGAACCGGTAGCTATGATTATAAAATCAGAACTGATCTCCTCTCCGTTTTCTAAATTGACGATAAATTTGTCTTCCTGTTTGGTTACGGCAAGAGCTGTTGTCCTTAAGACGGGAATTTTGCGTTTATTGAAAATATATTCAATGCCGGAAACCAGCTTGTCCACTATTTCATTCTTGCGGTTAAAGACTTTAGTATAATCAAGTTGCTCTCTTTTTGCCGCCAGACCGAAACTTTCCGCTTCTTCTATTTCTCGCCAAAGTTCTGCTGATTTGACTAAAGCTTTTGTGGGAATGCATCCCCAATTTAGACAAGTGCCGCCCAAACGCTCTTTTTCGATTAATGCGCATTCAATTTTATATTGATTGAGACGAATTGCCGCTTCATAACCTCCGGGTCCGCCTCCGATGATGATCACCTGATGATGTTCCATTTTTGCTCCAATTCTTTAAATTTTCTCACTTGCAAATTACTTTCTCGCCGCTTTGCGTAAACGGCTGTTCAGTATATTCATTTCATCGCGATATTTAGCAATTATTCGCCGTGAAATTGTCAGTCCTTCCGCTCTTAATTTTTCCACCAATTCCTGATCGCTCAAGGGATTGTCCTTATCTTCGTTCTCAATCAAATGTAAGATTTTCGCTTTTACTCTTTGGCGGGAAACCGATTCGTAATTATCGTCTCTTCCAGCGGTGGAAGTGAAAAAATCCTTCAAAGCATAGATGCCGTAAGGAGTTTCCGCATATTTTCTTTTTACTACTCGGGAAATGGTAGATTCGCTTACTCCCAAATCCTGTGCAATTACTGAATAAGTCAACGGCACCATTACTCCCGAACCGTTGTAGAAAAAGTCTCTTTGATGTTCTATAATGGATTGGGTCACGCGTTCCAAAGTGCGCATCCTCATAAAAATGGATTTGATCAAAAACTTGGCGGAGTTGATTTTATCGCGCACATACTGCACGGTTTCCTTGTCTTGAATACCGTGATTGATCATTTTACGGTATCGGGGACTGATAACAATATTGGGAGTAACCATATCATTGATGATGACCACAAATTCCTCATCCACTTTTTTGATGGTCACATCGGGAAAGATATAATTATTGGAAGAATTAAGGATGCGCAGACCGGGTTTGGGATCCAAATGTGAGATTTGTTCGCGCGCAGCTAAAATCACTTCTTCCGATACTCCGAAATGGGAAGCGATTTTTTGATAGCGACGATGAATCAGATTTTGGAACTGGTCACTGATTAAGCTCATAATGATCCGATTTTGCTTTTGTTCCGGCGTCAATTGCGCTTCCAAACATTCGGTCAAATTGCGCGCAGTAATTCCTTGCGGAGAAAGAGAAAGGATTAGTTTATGCACCCGATTTGCATTCGCTCGACTTAATTCGTAGTCTTTTGCAGCTTCGTAAAGATCAAAATCTTTGGGCAAAAAACCGTAAGGATTACAATTCTCTACCAGCTCCGACGCAAATTCGAATTCAGCGTCAGTCAGGTCATAAGGATAAAGCTGTTCCAAAAAAGTAAAGCGCCCGTCTTCTTCATAACTCATTAAAGCTTCGGAGCGTTCATTATCTGCTTCTTCTTTACCGCTTTCTTTTTCCTGATGAAATTCATTCCATTGGTCCAAAATATCTGTCAATTCTTTAACTTCGGATAAAGTTTTACCTTGTTCTTCATCACTTACCGGACTTTCCAAAGGGGTGTTGCTTTCGCGTTCAGTCGGTTCGGGAGTGAATTCTTCCAAATCTTCTTCATCTTTTTCCGTTCTCAATTCCAACAAAGGATTGTTGATCAGTTCCTGCCTGATGTATACTTCCAGTTCCATTGCGGGCAAGGATAGCATTCTTAATGACTGCAGCATTTTAGGCTTCAGTGCCAGTTCCTGTTTTTGCCCCAAGGTCAAGGAATGATTCATGTTTGCCATAGAATTACTCAAATACCGGATTCATTTGAAACCGCTCTCCCAAATAAACTTCTCTGGCTTTTTCATCATTGATCAGTTCCAGACTGTTGCCTTCAACAATTATTTTACCTTCATAAATGATATAAGCTCTCGTTACAATTTTTAATGTATCGATAACATTATGGTCTGTTATCATTATGCCGATGCCTCTGCCCTGCAGCTTTTTGATTATATCTTGAATATCGGCAACGGCAATGGGGTCGACACCGGCAAAAGGCTCATCCATAAACATAAAAGTCGGGTTTGTAACCAGCGCGCGAGTAATTTCCAATTTCCTTCTTTCTCCGCCGGAAAGAGTATAGGCTTTCTGTTTAGCCAATTGCGTTAAATTCAATTCGGCTAAATATTCTTCCAGTTTGGCTGCTCTTTCTTTTCTGGTCAAAGGCAGAGTTTCCAAAATAGCCAATATATTCTGTTCAACGGTTAATTTGTGAAAAATTGAAGGCGCTTGAGCCAAATAACCAATCCCTAAACGCGCCCGTTTGAACATTGGTTTTTTGGAAATGTCCTGCTCGTCAAAATATACTTTACCTTTATTAGGATGCGCCAAACCCAAAATCATGTAAAAAGTAGTAGTTTTACCGGCACCGTTAGGACCGAGAATACCTACTACTTCACCTTGCGTAATGTCTAAACTCAGTTCATTGACAACCCGCCGTTTGCCATATATTTTAACGAGCTTATCAGCTCTAATTCTATGTTCACTCATAATTCTCTTTTAACTGATCAGCATTATTTTGTCAATAAAAAAACGGCATTTTCATCAAATAATCCAATGATTGGTATGATTTTTGTATAACTTACTAACTTTAATTTTGTTTAATTTCATATTATTCAATATGATATTTATCTTTTCTGTCATTTATTAGAGATATTGTAAAATTGGATTGTATCGTTTTGTCCGCGAAGCTGTAGCATAGGATAGTATCCTGTTGTCACCGCAGGTTTGTAACCTGCGGAACTTAATGGGCGGGTAACA
>ENA-UOYA01000716-UOYA01000716.1-activated-sludge-metagenome-genome-assembly--contig:-NODE-716-length-39904-cov-11.241311_pt1 | contig 39904 bp, 33 predicted proteins | sample MGYA00238163_ERZ764804 | MGnify/ENA primary metagenome ERZ764804 (study PRJEB28919, sample SAMN05720223) | activated sludge metagenome | isolation source: Anaerobic digester | place: Hong Kong...
TTGGTCGCTGTATTTACCTCTCTTTTTGTCACCCATCAATTGTATTACAACATTTTTATTGGAATCGTCGGCGGCGCCGATTTATTTTTTAAAGCGTTGTCATGCGCTTTTGCGGTTGTAGGGTGCGCCTCTTATAAGGATTAAAACGCCGCCGTTGTAACCAATAAAGATTAAAGAGACATTATTTTATAGCATGTGGATATGCTAAGCGTGGGCATGTTTTTTCGCGTCGCGAAAGTGTTTATTCATGCTTGCGTAGCAGCTCGCTTGTCTTACAAATACAAGCGATATTTTTGTCAGATATCACAAAAACCCATGGTCCTAAAAGCCATTAATATGCGATTTATTTGTTGAATTTCTTTAAAAACAGGTATATCATTAAGTGTATATTATCTTTTGGAGAGCATTGTTATGGAACGGGTTATCGACACCATCATAGAGATTGAGCGTCAGGCTCAGGAGCTTGTGAAAGACCCCCGAAAGCAGCAGAAAAACCTCGAGGAAAGCATAATAGCCGAGACGGAGGACATCCGGAAAAGATATAGGGAACGGGCCGACGCGCGCCTTAAAAAGGTGGAGGACGCCGAGCGCGGCTTTTACGAGGAGGCCCTTTCGGCGCTAAGGAAAAAGCATGACGAGCAGATGAGCGCCATGGACGGCATGATACGGGAAAAAATGGACGAATGGTCTGAAGAGATCTTTGCCAGGATTATCGGGGACAGCGGCTCTTAGAGCGCCTGTTTCCGTCGTTTTCCGTTTTGCCGAATTTACGGGATTTGCGGCGCGGAGGGAGGGATACGGCTTGCCGGATTTTTACGGCTATGAAGCGGTCAGCGCCAAGGTGCGCGCCATGTTCGGACGCCGCATTATGGCGGAGGATTACAGGAACCTTCTGCATAAGAAATCTGTGCCGGATATCGCTTCTTATTTAGCGTCCCATCCGGCTTACCGCTCGGTGATCTCCGGCGTTAATGAGCGCTTTATCCGCCGCAGCCAACTGGAAACTCTCTTAAGGCGGCATCTTTTAATGGAATCTCTACGCATTTTCAAACAGATTGAGGCGAAAAACCGCGCTTTTTTTCAGGTTGTGGTCGCGGAGAGGGAAATAGAGCAGCTTCTGAAAATGATTATGGCCGTGCGCATAGGCAGGACGGAGGGCATCATCTTCGACGTGCCGCAGTACATGTCCCACATCTCCAAAGTGAGGTTTGACAGGCTACCGGCCGCCAAAAGCATGCGGGATATAGTGGATGCCCTGCGCGGCACGCCCTACGCCAAGGCGCTCGAGCCCTTGGCTGCAGACGCCTGGACTTCCCCTGCCGCCGTGGAAAGAGCGCTCATGACGTATTATTACAACCTTTTTTACGATTCCATAGAAAAGACCGTCACAGGCGATGTGCGCAAGGCGCTGCTGAAATTTGTCGATTCGCAGATAGACGTTATAAATATTACGCGGATTATACGGCTGAAAAAATATTTCGACGTCCCTGCCGAAAGAATACCCGATTACCTGCTGCCGTTTCGCGGGGGGATTAAGAGGGAAAGGCTGGACGCCATAATAAAGGCGGGGGACGTCCGCGAGGCGTACGACATCATAGAGAGCACGCGCTACCGTTCGCTTTTTTCACGTTTTCGCATGCAGAATCTGGACGATTACTACCTGCTGTTCATCTACAATACCGCTTTACGGGCCGTACGCATGCCGCCCTCGGTTTTAGTGCCCATAGCGTACCTGTTTATCAAGGAGATAGAGATTAAAAACCTTATCCGCATCATTGAAGGCGTGCGGTATAGGGTCTCGCCGGCGCTCATCCGGAAAAACCTCGTCGGCGTGCCCGAGCAGGGCTGACCTTTTAGCGTCGACCGCATAAGGGGTGATATAATGCCGATAGACAAAATGAAGCTCATAACCGTCTTGGGACCGCTGCAGAGGCTTGATGCGGTGTCGCGTATTTGTGTCAACGCGGGCAGCTTCCATCCCGAGCCCGTTTCGTCCGGCGCCGCCGATATCACGGATTTTGTGCCCTTTTCCGAGCCCAACCCGTATTCGGAGGCGCTCAAACGCCTCGACGAATATGCGTCCCGCCTCGGACTCCGGCCCTCCTTCGGCGAGTATCGGCCCGGCTTTAACCTTAAGGCGCTTTTGGAGGAGCTGGAGCGGAGGACCGAGCAGTTTAAGAGCATCAGCGCGCAAAAGGATGAGTACCAGAAGGCCGTGGCCGAGGACGAGCAGATACAAAAGCAGCTCATCACCCTTCTGAACGTAAACGTAAAGCTGGAACAGCTGTTCAACCTCGAATTCGTGAAATTCCGTTTCGGCCATATCCCGCGCCAGTCCTACGAGCATCTCAAGCGGTATATGGAGACCCACGACGACGCCTTTATATACCTGCCCTCGGAGATACGGGAGGATTTTGTATGGGGCATGTACCTTACGCCGCGGGCAAACGAGGAGTATGTGGACTCCATATTCCATTCCATGCAGTTCGAGAGGGTGCGCATCTCCGAGCGGGCCAGCGGCACGCCGCGCCAGGCCTACGAGGCCATGTTCTCCGAGCAGACGGATTTGCGCGAGAAGCTCGCCGCGGCACAGAGGGAGCTTGATACGCTGCGCGCGGAGAGCGAGCGCTTCATAAACGACGCCTACGCCTGCCTTAAAACCGAGCACGACATCTTCGGGCTAAGGCGCTATGCCATCCGCAGCAACGTCAATTTTCTGCTTTCCGGCTGGGTTCCGGCCAACGAGGCCCCGTCCTTTGTCAGGCATTTCGACAGCCTCGGCGATATAAGCTCTATACTGGAAAACCCGGAGGAAACCGGCTTAAAGCCTCCTACCAGGCTAAAGAACGCCAGGCTTTTCCGCCCCTTCGAGCAGCTTGTGTGCATGTACGGCACGCCGTCTTATTACGAGCTTGATCCGACGCCGTTCGTGGCTATATCCTATACCCTTCTGTACGGGCTGATGTTCGGCGACTTGGGGCAGGGAGCGGTGCTTTCAATTTTGGGCCTGGTTCTGTGGAAACTAAGGGGGAGCAACCTCGGCCGTATCATAACCCTGCTCGGGATATCGTCAATGCTTTTTGGCGTATTCTACGGCTCGGTGTTCGGGCGAGAGGATATCATACACGGATTTAATCCGCTTGAGCAGATAGGCGTCACGCTGGCAGCTTCGGTGGGGCTTGGCGCGCTGCTTATTACAATAGCCATGGCGCTCAACATCGTCAACGCGGCGCGCACCAAAAACATAGAGCGGGCGCTCTTTAGCAGCAACGGGCTGGCGGGCTTTATATTCTACTGGGGCGTGCTCATAAGCGTTCTCTTTTTGTTCGGCTTTAATATAAACCTCTTTTCGTGGTGGTATATACTGCCGCTTATCGCCCTTCCGCTCGTTCTGATATTTTTAAAGAGCCCCATAGCAAGGCTCACAAAAGGCAAACGCCTCGAGGGCTTCAAATTCGGCGAATACGCCATGGAAAACGGCTTTGAGCTTTTCGAGGTACTGCTCTCCTTTTTTGCCAACACCCTGTCGTTCATACGTATCGGCGCCTTCGCCTTAAACCATGCCGGCTTTATGCTCGCCGTGCTCGCCATAGGCAATATCGTGGGCGGCACGGGCAGCGTTTTGGTCTTTATCGTCGGCAATGCCATAGTCATATGCCTCGAGGGGTTCATCGTGGCCATGCAGGTTATGAGGCTGCAGTTTTACGAGCTTTTCAGCCGCTATTTCACGGGGGACGGCAGAAGGTTCGAGCCGGTGACCGTCACAAGGCGTTAGGGCGCACGTCAAAGCGCCGTATTACACATAATCGTATTGACTGGAGGAAATTTTAATGCTTGAAGCAATTTTACCCGCCGCCCTGCTAACCGCCGGGATATTCCTGCCCCTTTACCTGTCCGCAAAGGGCATACTCACCGGCAAACGCCGCAAATACGCCCTTATCGTCAATGTCGCGTCGTTTGCGGCCCTCGCACTTTACGGCACGGGCTATCCGCTCGCTATGACGGCGGGCGCCGCCGAGGCGGCGGACGCCGCAGCCCAGGCGGCCTCATCTTCCGCCGACAGCATGAAATATATCGCCGCCGCCGTAGCCGCCGCCGTTTCCAACGTGGGCGCGGGCATAGCTGTCGCGCCGGCGGTGTCGTCGGCCATAGGGGCTATAAGCGAAAACGAGAAGCTGTTCGGCAAAGCTCTCGCCATAGTGGCCATCGCGGAGGGAATCGCGCTTTACGGCATCATCGTGGCTTTTCTCATCCTCTTTGTCTGAGGCGCCGCTTGCTGCGGCCCGGCTGTGAAGGGAGGGGAGCGCCTTTGCGCTTTTACCTTATAAGCGACAACGCCGACACCCAGATGGGTATGCGCCTCGCCGGCATAGACGGCGTGGTGGTGCATGAACGCGCAAAGCTTGAGAAGGCCCTCGGCGATGTGCTCGCCATGGAGGACGTGGGCGTGCTCGTGATTACGGCGCGCCTTAAGGCCCTCGCTCCCGATCTCATAGACGACATCATCCTGCACAAAGACCGCCCGCTTGTCGTGGAGATACCCGACCGCCACGGCTTCGGACGCCCGGGCGACGCTATTGCCGCCTATGTCAAGAACAGCATAGGCGTAGACATCCGCTGACGCACAAAAGGGGGATTACCGGCATGCCCGAGGATTACAGAATGGAGCGCTTCAAGCGCGCGGTGCTCTCCGACGCGCAAAGGGAGCGCGACAGGCTTTTGGAGGCTATCGCCGCGAAAAAAAAGGAGCGACTTTCCTCGGCCGAGGAAAAGATACTCAGCGAAACCTTTCAGTATATCCAGGCGCAGACGGCGCGCATACGCACCAAGTACAGCAGGGAGCTTTCCCGGCGTTCCATGGAGCTGCGCAGAGAGCTTCTGAAAAGGCGCGCCGACGTGCTGGACGCGCTGGCCGACAATGTACGCAGGCGGCTTGAGGACTTTACAAAGGCCCCGGAATACAGGCGGTATTTTGCCGAAAGGCTTGGCGAGTGCGAGCGGGTTTTAGGGCGGGAGGGCCTTGTTATGACCGTCAGGAGCCGGGATGTCGGACTTGCGGCCGACGAGGCGGGAAGGCTGGGCCTTTCTCCGGAGATCAGGGAGGACGCGCACATCCTTTTAGGGGGATTTGTGCTGAGCTCGGGACGGCTTTGGATGGACGAGACCTTCGACCGCAAGCTGGCCGATGAGCTGGCGCGCTTTGAAAAGACCTCCGGCCTTACGCTGGGTTAAGGTTTAAGGCTTTGGGCATATCATCGGAAGGCGGGATTTGCGTTGGAGCGGCACAAGCAATATGTGGTCTACGGCGTAAACGGGCCGGTGGTCACCGTCAAGGACGCGCCGGAGCTCTCCATGCGCGAGACGGTATATGTGGGAAATTACCGTCTGGTCGGGGAGGTCATAGCCATAAAGGGCAGCCTTACGGTTATCCAGGTTTACGAGGTAACGACGGGGGTGCGGCCGGGAGAGCCGGTATACGCTACCGGCAAGCCCATGTCCGTGAAACTGGGCCCCGGCATACTATCCAATATATTCGACGGCGTGCAGCGCCCCTTAAGGGCGCTGGAAAAGGAGTCCGGCTGCTTTATCGGGCGCGGCGCGCAGGTCGAGCCGCTCGACAGAGGGCGGCTCTGGGACGTTAAGCTGACCGTCAAAAAGGGCGACGCGCTGCACGGAGGGGATATATACGCCACCGTGCCCGAGACGGCGCTCGTTACCCACCGCTGCCTTTTGCACCCGGAGCTTTCGGGCACCGTGGTTGAAGTAGTACCCGACGGCGCTTACCGTATAGACGATACCGTCGCCGTCATAGAGGACGGACGGGGAAGGCGCCACAGCCTCACCCTGTGCCACGAATGGCCCATACGGACGCCGCGGCCCATCGGAATCCGGCACGAGCTGGAGCAGCCCCTCGTAACCGGGCAGCGCGTCATCGACACCCTTTTTCCCGTAGCCAAGGGCGGCGCGGCCGCCGTGCCGGGCGGCTTCGGTACCGGCAAGACCCTCACCCAGCACCAGCTCGCCAAGTGGTGCGACGCCGACATCATCGTGTATGTCGGCTGCGGCGAACGCGGCAACGAGATGACGCAGGCCCTCGCGGAGTTTTCCGAGCTTACCGACCCTAAATCAGGAAGGCCTCTAACCGACCGCACCGTCCTTATAGCAAACACCTCCAACATGCCGGTGGCGGCGCGCGAGGCCTCCATCTACACCGGCATTACGCTGGCGGAGTATTACAGGGACATGGGCTACCATGTGGCGCTTATGGCAGACTCCACCTCGCGCTGGGCCGAGGCGCTTAGGGAAATCGCCGGCCGCCTCGAGGAGATGCCGGCGGAGGAAGGGTTTCCCGCCTATCTGCCCTCGCGCCTTTCGCAGTTTTACGAACGGGCGGGCTATGTGGAGACCCTCGGCGGCGGCGAGGGTTCGGTCACCGTCATAGGGGCGGTGTCGCCCCAGGGCAGCGACTTCTCCGAGCCGGTGACCCAGAACACCAAGCGCTTCGTGCGCTGCTTCTGGGCGCTTGACAAGGCGCTCGCCTACGCCCGCCATTACCCCGCAGTAAACTGGAGCCAGTCGTATACCGAGTATATCCCAAATTTGGAGCAGTGGTATGCGTCCAACATCTCGGGAGATTTTCTAAGGCAGCGCGCAAGGCTTGCAAACATCCTCCAGGAGGAGAGCAAGCTGATGGAGATAGTAAAGCTCATAGGCGCCGATGTGCTGCTCGACGACCAAAAGCTCATCATAGAAACGGCGCGCGTCATACGCGTGGGCTTTTTGCAGCAGAACGCGTACCACCCGCAGGACACCTACACACCGCTTAAAAAGCAGCTTTGCATGATGAATCTCATTCTTTACCTCTACGACGCGGCAAAGGCGCTTATCGACCTCGCCATACCGATTTCGCAGATAAAGGCGCAGGGGCATTTCGACAGGCTCGTAAAGATGAAATACGACATATCCGGCGACGGGTCCGAGACCTTTCTGGCGTATGAGAAGGATATCGAGGCCTCGTTTGCGCGGCTGCGCCGGGAGCACAGCAAGGATCAGTAAAGGAGGCAGTGCCGTGAGCGTTGAATATCTCGGGCTTTCCGAGATCAAGGGGCAGCTCGTCGTTCTCGATAATGTCAGTAGCGCCGCCTTTGACGAGATGGTGCACATAACCCTGTCCGACGGCAAAAAACGCCTCGGGAGGGTGATCGAGATAAGCGGCGGCAGGGCGGTCGTGCAGGTCTTTGAGGGCACTTCGGGGCTTTCGTTAACCAACACCCGCACCCGCTTTCTCGGGCATCCCATGGAGCTGCCCCTCTCAAGGGAGATACTCGGGCGCGTGTTCGACGGTGTCGGCCGGCCGTTAGACGGCCTCGGGGACGTTTTCGCCGACGAGAGCGCCGACATCAACGGCCAGCCCGTAAACCCCGTGAGCAGGCAGTACCCGCGCAGCTTCATAGAGACGGGCATATCGTCCATAGACGTGCTCATGACCCTTATACGGGGGCAAAAGCTGCCCATCTTCTCCGGCAGCGGCATGTCCCATAACAGGCTTGCCGCCCAGATTGTGCGGCAGTCGGTTATCACCGGCGAGGAAAACGCCGAGTTCGCCGTGGTATTCGCCGCCATGGGCGTCAAAAACGACGTGGCCGACTATTTCAGGAAAAGCTTTGAGGATACCGGCGCGCTTTCGCGGGTGGTCATGTTCTTGAACCTTGCCAACGACCCCATCATAGAGCGCATCATCACGCCGCGCTGCGCGCTGACGGCGGCCGAATACCTCGCATTTAAACACGGCATGCACATCCTCGTCATAATGACCGATATGACCGCTTACGCCGAGGCGCTGCGCGAGCTCTCCTCGTCAAAGGGGGAGATACCGGGCGTCAAGGGATACCCGGGCTACCTGTATTCCGACCTCGCGTCGCTTTATGAGCGGGCGGCCATCCTGCGCGGCAGAAAGGGCTCGGTGACCCTTATCCCCATACTGACCATGCCGAACGACGATATCACCCATCCGGTACCCGACCTCACCGGCTATATCACCGAGGGGCAGATCGTGCTCGACCGCTCTCTTGACCGAAGCGGCGTTTACCCGCCCGTGTCGGTATTGTCGTCGCTGTCGCGCCTGATGAAGGACGGCATAGGCGAGGGCTTTACCCGCGCCGACCATCCGGGTCTTGCCAACCAGCTATTTTCCTGCTACGCAAAGGTGCAGGACGCCCGCGCGCTGGCGTCGGTCATCGGAGAGGAGGAGCTGTCGCCGACCGATAAGCTTTACATGGAGCTCGGGCGGCGTTTTGAAAAGGAGTTTCTCAACCAGGATTTTCACAAGGCGCGGACCATAGAGCAGAGCCTGGATATCGGCTGGCAGCTTTTGTCGCTTCTGCCGGCGGAGGAGCTTGACCGGCTCGACGGCTCCATGATAGAAAGGTATTACGCGCCGCGCAAAAAGGGCATGGCGGGGAGTGAGCTGTGATGGAGACGGTCGCGGCCACCAAGGGCGGCCTTCTCGCGCTGCGGCGCTCGTTGTCTCTCGCGAGGACCGGGTATGAGCTTCTTGACCGCAAGCGCTCCATCCTCGTGCAGGAGATGATGCGCCTTATAGACAAGGCGAAGGACATACAGGGGCAGATAGACGAGACCTTCAATACGGCCTACGCCGCCCTCCAGCAAGCCAATATGACCTTAGGCGTCATCTATGAGCAGGCGCAGGGCGTCCCGGAGGAGCAGGGGGTGCATGTGCGGTTTCGCTCGGTGATGGGCGTGGAGATACCGTCGGTCACCCTCACGCCCCGCGAGGATAAGCTGCCTTACGGCTTTATGAGCTCCAACAATATGCTCGACGAGGCATATATCAGCTTTCTTCGGGTCAAGCGCCTTTGCGCGACGCTGGCCGAGCTGGAAAACTCCGTCTACAGGCTGGCGGTCGCCATCAAAAAAACCCAAAAGCGCACCAACGCGCTCAAGAACATCATCATCCCCCGCCTCGAGCGCAGGATAAAGGATATCGCCTCCTTGCTCGAGGAGAAGGACCGGGAGGAATTCACGCGCCTCAAGATTATAAAAAGCTGGAGCGAGAGCTGAAAAAAGGCGCGCAGGGGCATTTGCATCATTTCCGCCGGGGGACATGGCTCTCCCGGCAGATTTTTGCGGGCGTCGGCGGCCGCCGCGGGAGCTTGCGACGGGGCGCTGGTTTTGCCGCAAAGGCCAAGCGAAGCCGCAAGGCGGGATAAATATTGGTTTTTGCTGTTGAAATCATTATTCAAATATAATATAATAAACAAAGAGTGTTAAACGCGGCTTAATGAATATCATAGATTTGTCCGGTTAATTTTGTACAAAAGGAGAATGCACATGAAGCGTTATCCCCAAAAAAACCTGAGGAACGTCTGTCTTTTGGGCCACGGCAGCAACGGCAAGACTTCTTTAGCGGAGGCCATGCTGTATCTTTCCAAAGCGGTGGACCGGCTCGGGAAGGTGGCAGACGGCAACACCGTGTGTGACTTTGACGCCGAGGAGATCAAGCGGAAGGTGTCCATATCTACTGCCGTCGCTCCCTTTGAGTGGAGGGACTGCAAGATTAATATCATAGATACGCCCGGGTATTTCGATTTTGTCGGCGAAGCCATTCAGGGCGTCCGCGCCGCCGACGCCGCCATTATTGTGGTGAGCGGCAAATCGCCCGAAACCGAGGTGGGCGCGGAGAAGGCCTTCAAGCTGGCCGCCAAGCGCAGCCTGCCCCGGTTATTCTTCATAAACCGCATGGACGAGGAGAACGCCGATTACGACAAGGTTCTGTCCTGCCTTAAGCAGTCCTTCGGCGTGTCGGTTTGCCCGGTGGAGATCCCCGTCAAGGAAGGCGGCAAGGTGACGGGATATTACAACCTCATCACGCAAAAGCTGAGCGGCGCCAAGTCGCTGCCCGACAGCATGGCCGGCGAGGTCGAGCAGATGCGGGGCATGCTCAACGAAGCGCTGGCCGAAACCTCCGAGGAGATGCTGGAGAAGTTTTTCAGCGGCGAGGAGTTCACCGAAAAGGAGATGCTGGACGCGCTTCGCGACGGCTTCGTAAAGGGCGAGCTTTTCCCTGTGTTCTGCGGCTCGGCTACCGACCAGGGCGGCGTGAGCTGCCTTATGGACCTTATCGTCGACATTTTCCCGTCTCCGGATTTGCGCGGCGCGGAAACGGCAAAGACTCCCGACGGCTCCGTGGTCGAGCTGTCGCCTGACGAAAACGGGCCTGCGGCGGCTCTTGTGTTTAAGACTATCGCCGACCCGTTTGTCGGCAAAATGTCCTTTTTCAAGGTGCTGCGGGGCGTCGTGTCGTCCGACGCGCAGCTTTTGAATCCCCGCGCGGGCGTTTCGGAAAAGGCCGGCCACATCTTTGTGGCGCGCGGCAAAAAGCAGATTGAGGTAAACGAGATAGCCGCCGGCGATATAGGCGTCGTGACCAAGCTCGGCAGCGTCTCGACGGGCGACACTCTGTGCGATCCCGCTAGTCCCGTGGTGGCGGGCGGTCTGGAGTTCCCCGAGCCGTGCCTTTCCATGGCTATCGTACCCAAGGCAAAGGGCGACGAGGAGAAGATATCCAACGGGCTGCAGCGCCTCGCCGAGGAGGATATCACCTTCTCCGTGCAGAACAACGTCGAAACCCGCCAGCAGGTTATCTCCGGCATGGGCGAGACCCATATCGACGTGATAGTGTCAAAGCTCAAGAACAAATTCGGCGTTTCCGTGGAGCTTACGCCCCCGAAGGTGCCCTACCGCGAAACCATCCGCAAGAAGGTCAAGGTTGAGGGCAAGCATAAGAAGCAGACAGGAGGCCACGGCCAGTACGGGCATGTGTGGATAGAGTTCGAGCCGTGCGATGAAGAGGAGCTTGTGTTCGAGGAAAAGGTGTTCGGCGGCGCCGTCCCGCGCAATTTCTTCCCCGCCGTTGAAAAGGGCTTGAGGGAAGCCGTCAAAAAGGGCGTGCTGGCGGGCTTTCCGGTGGTAAACGTCAAGGCCACGCTGGTGGACGGCTCCTACCATCCGGTGGACTCTTCCGAAATGTCGTTCAAGCTGGCTGCCGCCATAGCCTATAAAAACGGCATGTCTCAGGCGTCGCCCGTATTGCTTGAGCCCATAGGCTTTTTAAAGACGCATATCCCCGACGCCATAATGGGCGACGTGATAGGCGACATAAACAAGCGCCGCGGACACGTGCTGGGCATGGAATCGGGCGAGGACGGACTCCAGGTGGTCACAGCCGAGGTGCCGCTTTCCGAGATGAGCACCTACGCGATAGATCTGCGCTCCATGTCCCGCGGGCGCGGCAGCTTTTCGATAAGCTTCCTGCGTTATCAGGAGGCGCCGGCCAATATCGCCCAGAAGGTGATAGAGGAGAGCAAGCAGTCAGCCGAGGACGGCGAATAGACAAAAAAGACAAACCGTACCGATTAATTTCCGGTACGGTTTTGTTATGAGCGGGGGTTGCATATAATCACGAAATGCCCATAAATTCGAGGGCGGCGCGGGCGGCGTTTTGCTCGGCTTCCTTTTTTGTGCGGCCGCTGCCCTCACCCAAAACGTTGCTGTTTAAGAGAACACGGCTGAAGAACCGCTTGTTGTGGTCGGGGCCCTCCTCGCCGGTGAGCACATATTCAAGACGCTCGCCGGGCGTTTGCTGCACGATCTCCTGCAGGATGGTCTTGTAATCCTTGAACACCTCGCCCCTTTCTGCTGCCGCGGCGGCCTTCTCTATATAAGGCAACACAAACCTGCGGGCACAGTCCAGTCCCCCGTCGAGGTATATGGCGGCCAGCAGGGCTTCAAAGGCGTCGGCTAAGGTGGACGGGCGTACGCGTGCGCCGGCCGTATCCTCGCCCTTTCCGACAAACAAAGCCTCCCCTATGGAGAGCTGACGAGAGAAGCCGCACAGGCTTTTTTCGCATACGAGGGCGGCGCGCAGCTTGGTAAGCTCCCCCTCCGGGAGACGGCGGTAATGCTCGAACAGAAACTCTGAGGTCAAAAGGCTCAAAACGGAATCGCCGAGAAATTCCAGGCGCTCGTTGCTCGCGCAGCGCTTTTCATTGGCGTAGGAGGAATGGGTCAGCGCTCTTTTCAGCAGGCTTTCGTCCTTAAACTTATATCCGATTCTTTTCTGAAGCTCAAACATGCTGCTCTATCCTTTTCTTTTTCTGCTTGTACATCTTTCGGTCGGCTTCCTTTAAAAGCTGTTCACAGGATAAATGCTCGCCGGCGCGGCATTCGCACATGCCGCCGCTGATGCTGACGCGGTACGCCCTGCCGTTTTCCCCGCTCAGCCTGTCAAGCGCTCTGAGAATCCGCGAGTATACGGCGTTGGCGGCAGCGAGGCCCTTGTCCATGAAAAGTATGACAAATTCGTCGCCTCCATGGCGGTAGAAGATATCCTTGTCGTTAAGCACGCCTTTTATTATGTTGCAGACCGATATGATTAGCCTGTCGCCCTCCTCGTGGCCGTAGCTGTCGTTAACGGCTTTGAGCCCGTCTATATCCAAAAAGCACAGCACAAAGGGGATACCGCTTTCCTGTGCGCCGCTTATGGCCGAGCACAGCAGCTCCATGCCCTTTCGCCTGTTGAATATCCCGGTGAGCGGGTCGGAGGACGCGCTCACGGCTAACTCCTGCTCCTTCTGCTTCATTTTGGTGATGTCGGAGAAATCGCAGAGCACGGCCCTCCTGCCGAGGTATTCGATGACGGCGTAATAGCCGATGGTCCATTTAAGCGCGCCGCTTCTTGTGCGCTGCTCCGCGACGAAGCTGTGGAGCACGCTCTGCTCATCGAGAAGCCTTCGGATCTCCCCCCATTCGCCGTCGCTGGCGTAAAGCGAGTCCATGCAAAGCTGCGTGGCAGACCCGTCGGGGTCAAGCTCGAAATAGGTCTGCGCGGTCCTGTTCGCAAACAGGATCCGGCCCTCGCGGCAGTCGCAGACCAAAAGCGGGCGGGAGGCCGAACCGGTGATATGGTGGAAAAACTCCCCGCCTATTTTTATCTGCGAGGCTTTTATGAATTCCGATACGCGGTGGCGGTAGAATATAATGTTACCCACCATCGAAAAGATGACAGCCAGGCTGGAATTGAACTGGTGGAATATCCTGTCGGAAAAGCTCATATCCACCGTCAGGAGCCCGTACAGAAACACCGCGTGCACAGCAAGGAAAGCGGCGGAGAAAAAGCCAGGGTCGACGGGAAACAGCAGGCCGATAAGCAACATGATGGTTATATACAGGTAGATGTTTTCCGCGATATACAGATTATAAATGCTGAACACGGCCGTAAAGACCATGATAACCAGTATGGCGGCGCGGAAAAAGAGGCGCGCGCGGCCGTAGGAAGCGCGGGAAAAAACCTTAAGCGCGGCAAAAAGCCCTGCCGTCGCCGCAAGGCAGAAGATATGGACGATTATAAGACCATGCCATATGGCGGCATCCCAAAGCCCGCGGAAAAGGATAAAATCGGCGGCCAGCATAAGGCAAAAAAGCAGCACCAAGGAAGTGAGAAACAGCCTTAAACGGTAAAGGGCAGTCTTAAGGTTGTCCTCTTTGAACATTTTCTTATTGTAGATGCCGGAGGGGAGTCGGAACAGCGTGACCCGCCGCCGAAGCACTTGAAGAAACTCCATGCCCCCTGCACTCCTTCTTAATAATGCCTGCTGAACAGTTTTAGGTTGCGTCTTGCGGTTACGGATTTTGAACTGTTCAGCATACATCATATAAACTCCGCAAATGCACAGAGGGAAGACCCTTGAGTCTTCCCGATGTGCGTCCGATTGTCAATTGTGACCCTCAGAGGCTACATAACCGTATGGCTCACAGCTTCTCGTTGATATAGTTGACGACATCGCCGACAGTCTTGATATTTTCTACGTCCTCGTCGTTTATCTGGATATCGAACTCCTCTTCAAGCGCCATGATAAATTCCACGACATCCAGCGAATCGGCGTTCAGGTCCTCAACGAAGGAAGTGTTCAGGCTGATTTCCGACTTGTCGACGCCGAATTGTTCACTGATGAGAGCTTCAATCTTCTCAAGAACCACGGCTCATACCTCCTCAAAAGATAGTATATGGTTTGCGAAAATCTGCGCCCGCGCTTTCTCGCACATTATGATAATATTGTCAGAGCGCGCAATTGTCAATAGCTTTTTTATTCTTTTGAAATATTTTCGTCCCGCAATAGCGTTTCGATGGTGGGTATCACACGGGCCTCGACCACCCGCACCGCCTGACGCACGGCGTTCTTTACGGCCAGCGCGTTTGAGCTGCCGTGGGCCTTAATGACAGGCTTGGATATCCCTAAAAGGGGCGCGCCGCCGTATTCGCTGTAATCCAGCCGCTTTTTCATGGCCGACAGCTCCTTTTTAAGGAGCAAAGCGGCGATATTCCCCCTTGCGGAGCCGATGAAAAGATTCTTGATTTCCTTCATGAGAAAGAGCCCGACGCCCTCGAAGGTTTTGAGCACGATATTGCCGGAAAAGCCGTCGGCCACCGCCACGTCGCACCTGCCGAGAGGGATATCCCTGCCCTCGACGTTGCCGATGAAGTTGTAGCTGCCGCTTTTGCTCATCAGCTCGTAGGACTCCACCTGCAGCGGCATTCCCTTGGTCTTTTCGGCCCCGTTGTTGACCAGCCCCACGCGCGGGTCAGCAAGTCCCATGATATGCCGCATATACATGGAGCCCATCAACGCGAACTGATGGAGGAACTCCGGCCGGCACTCGACATTGGCGCCGCAGTCTATAAGAAGGCAGGGCCCGCCCGCCGCGGGCAGCAGCGTCGCCAGCGCGGCGCGCTTTATGCCCCTTATGCGCTTGACGAGAAGGGTGGCGCCGATGAGGGCGGCCCCGGTAGAGCCGGCCGTCACAAAGGCGTCGCCCGCTCCCTTCGCCAAAAGGCGCTGTCCTACCGCCATGGAGGAATCGGCTTTTTCCTTGAGTATGCAGTGGGGGTCGTCCTCCATGCTGATGACCTGCGACGCGTGGGCTATCCCGATGCGCGGGTCGGAAATCCCTTCGTCAGACAACACCTTTTTAAGGGTGTCCTCGTCGCCGCAGAGGATGATTTCCACGTCGTATTCGGCGGCCGCAAGAGCGCAGCCCTTAACAATCTCTAAAGGCGCGTTGTCTCCCCCGAATGCGTCTACCACAATCTTCACTTTGCAAAACCCCATTTCTTTTCAGTCCGCCGCAAGAGCGCAGCCCCATATCTGCCGCTGTCTTGCCCGAAGGGCGTCTATATCTGCTAACGCGCGTTCGGCAATGCGCCCGTATCTCTCCCGCTTGCCGCGCACCCTCTCGGAAAGCCCGTCCACAATGCCGAAGTTGCTGTTCATGGGCTGGAAATCGCGCACGCTTAAGTCGCTGATATAACGGGCTAGGGCGCCCGTGACGGTCGTCCCCGGAAAACGGGGCGGCGGATTTCCCGCAATGCGGGCCGCCAGCGCCATCCCCGCGCACAGCCCGGACGCGATGGATTCCACGTAGCCCTCCACCCCCGTTATCTGTCCGGCGAAGAAAAGGCCGGGCGTATCCAGGACCTCGTAATTATCCGAGAGTATGCCCGGAGAGTGCAGGAAGCTGTTGCGGTGCATGACGCCGTAACGGACGAACTCGGCGTTTTTCAGGGCCGGAATCATGGAGAATACGCGCTTTTGCTCGCCAAACCGCAGGTTGGTCTGGAAGCCCACCATATTGTAAAGGGTGCCGGCGCTGTTGTCGCGCCTTAGCTGCACGACGGCGTAGGGCGTCCGTCCGGTCCTCGGGTCGCGCAGCCCCACAGGCTTTAACGGCCCGAAGCGCAAGGTGTCGGCGCCGCGTTTTGCCATGACCTCCACGGGCATACAGCCTTCAAACACGCGAAAAGCCTCCCGCTCGAACGCCTTCTGCTCCGTGCACTCTGCGGTCGTGAGCGCCTGCCAGAAGGCGGTGTACTCGTCCTCGTCCATGGGGCAGTTGATATAGTCGGGCGTGCCTTTGTCGTAGCGGGCCGCGAAAAACGCCTTATCCATATCTATGCTGTCGGCGGTGACGATGGGGCAGGCGGCGTCGAAAAAGGAGAGAGCCTTGCCGAAGCGCCTTTCCATGTCGGCCGCGAGGGCGCCGTCGGTGAGCGGCCCGGTGGCCACGACCGCGAAAGGTTCCGGAACGGCGCTGACCTCCTTTGTCTGCGCCGTGATAAGCGGATGGGCGCGGACGCGTTCGGTTACGAGCGCGGAGAACGCATCCCTGTCCACCGCGAGGGCGCCCCCGGCCGGGACGCGCACGGCGTCGGCGCAAGCGATAAGCAACGAGCCCAGCCTGCGCAATTCCTCCTTGAGGAGCCCGGCGGCGTTTGTCAGCGCGTCGGACTTGAGGGAATTGGAGCACACCAGCTCAGCGTAGCCGTCGGTATGATGGGCGGGCGAGCGGCGCGCGGGCTTCATATCATAGAGGGTGACGGAAATACCGCGCCGCGCGAGCTGCCACGCGGCCTCGCAGCCGGCGAGCCCGGCCCCGACGACGACCGCCCGGCGCATTCCGGCGCCGGCGTCAGGATTTGTCATCTTTTTTGGCCGCGGTTTTGACATAGCCGCAGCCCTCCTTAAGGCAATGTGTCCTGCCGCCGCGCTTTTGCTCGCGGAAAAGGCTGCCGCCGCACTGCGGGCAGGTATCCTTTTGCGGTTTATCCCATGTCATAAACGGGCAGGACGGGTTTTTTTCGCAGCCGTAATAGGTCTTGCCGCGCTTGCTTTTTTTCTCCAGCACCTTCGCGCCGCACACCGGGCATAAGGCGCCGGTGTCCACCCGTATGGGCTTGGCGTTTTTGCACTCGGGATAGCCCGGGCAGGCGAGGAACTTGCCGTTTCTGCCGTATTTTATGACCATATTGCGCCCGCAAAGCTCGCAGACCTCCTGCGTTTCCTCAGCCGGGACGCGCACGCGCTTGCCCTTGAGCTTTTCAGTGGCCGCCTGCAGGTCGCGCTCGAAGGGCTCGTAAAACTCCAGGATGGTGTTTGTAAGGTCGGCGCTGCCCCCCTCCACGCGGTCAAGCTTATCCTCCATTTCGGCCGTGAATTTGACGTCGATGATATCCTTGTAGTGTTCGAGGAAAAGCTCTGTGACCACTTCCCCGAGGGGCGTGGGGCGCAGGCTCTTCTGCTCGCGCTCGACGTATTCGCGCTCGATGATGGTCGTAAGGATCGGGGCGTAGGTACTGGGCCGGCCAATGCCCTTTTCCTCCAGCGCCTTTATAAGGGTGGCGTCGGTGTAGCGGGCGGGTGGCTGCGTGAACTTCTGCTCTTTTTCGAGCGCTTTTAGCTTAAGCTTTTGTCCTACCGACAGGTCGGGCAGCTTGCCGGCGGCTTTTTCGGCGCCGTCCTCGGCCTCGGCCTGATACAGCACGGTAAAGCCCGCAAAATGCAGCTTTTCGTCCTGCGCCCTGAAAAGGTAGCCGTTTGCCGTTATGTCGATATCCGCCACATTGTAGACGGCGGGGGCCATCTGGCTGGCGATAAAACGCTCCCAAATGATTTTGTAGAGCTTGTACTGCTGGGCGGAAAGGGAATCCTTTACGCTGTCCGGCGTGATGGACACGTCGGTCGGACGGATTGCCTCGTGGGCGTCCTGCGCGCTTTTTTTGGCCTTGTATACGGGAGGCGAGGCGGGCAGGTACTCGGCGCCGAAGCGCTCGAGTATAAGGGCGCGGGCCGCCGTTTTGGCCTCGTCGGCGACGCGCAGCGAATCGGTCCTCATATAGGTGATAAGGCCGGTATGGCCGTGACCCTTAAGGTCTATGCCCTCGTAAAGCTGCTGGGCGGCGCGCATGGTGGACGAGGGCTGGAATCCGAAGCGCCGCGACGCTTCCTGCTGAAGGGTGGACGTGATGAAGGGCGGCAGGGGGCGGACGGTCTTCTTCTTTTTGCGTATATCGCCCACGGTGTAGACGGCGCCGTCGAGCCGCTTCAAGATGTCCTCGCATTCCTCGGCGGAGCCTATTTCCAGCTTTTTTCCGTCCTCAAAGCCGAAAAACTTGGCCGAGAAGGTGCTTTTGCCGTCGCCCAAGAAAACGGCGGAGAGCACCCAGTATTCGCGCGGCACGAACGCGCGTATCTCCTTTTCGCGTTCCACCACGAGTAGCACGGCCACCGACTGCACACGCCCGGCGGACAGGCCCTTGCGCACCTTCTGCCAGAGAAACGGGCTTAATTTGTAGCCGACTATGCGGTCGACAATACGACGGGCCTGCTGGGCGTTTACGAGGTTTAGGTCGATGGGCCTGGGGTTTGACACGCCTTCGCTGACCGCACGCTTTGTGATTTCGTTGAAGGTGATGCGGCAGGGCGTGGCCGGGTCGATTTCCAGAAGGCTTGCCAGGTGCCAGGATATGGCCTCCCCCTCGCGGTCGGGGTCTGTGGCGAGGAGCACGCCGTCGCTTTTAGCGGCCTGCTCGCGCAGCTTTTCCACCAGTTCCTCCTTGCCCTTTATCACGGTGTACTCCGGCGCAAAACCGTTTTCGATATCCACGCCGAAGCGTTTTTCCGGAAGGTCGCGGACATGCCCCATGGAGGCGGTGACGATGTAATCCTTGCCGAGGTATTTTTTGATAGTGTTGGCCTTGGCGGGCGATTCCACTATGAGAAGCTTAGACATTGAATCATTCCTTTATACTCTTGCTGTCAGTGCTGATGCGTCAGAGAGGCGCGCTTTTATAGCCGCCGCCGGGGAGCTGTACAACAAGGCCGGCCAGCTCGAGCTTGGTGAGGGCGAGCAGCGCCTCGGCGAGGGCGACGCCCGACCGTGCGGCGAGGGCGCCGGCGTCAAGAGGCTCCGGACCGCACGCCAGAAGGAGCTTTTGCTCGTTTTCGGAGAGGGCGATTCCCGTTTCGCAGCACGAATCGGGCTCGGACGCTTTTGTGCGGTAGGGCACAGGCTCGCTGGCGGCCTCGGCCGCGAAATCACGCCTGCGCACCGTCGCGCGCCTTTTCGGCGGGGGCGCATTTTTTACGGCACCCGGCTTTATTTTATGTCCGTGCGTGTAAATATATTCCTCGAGGATATCCGACGGGCGGGTCACCAGCTTGGCGCCCTGCTTTATGAGGGCGTTGGTGCCTTCGCTCTGGGGGCGGCCGATGTCGCCCGGCATGGCGAATATGTCCTTGCCGTGCTCCAGCGCCCAGCGTACCGTGATGAGCGAGCCTCCCCGGCTGCCCGATTCGGCGACCAGCACGCCGTTTGAAAGCGCGCTCAAAAGCCGATTGCGGACACGAAAATGGTGCGGATAGGGAGGCGTGCCGGGCAAATACTCCGTCATAATAAGCCCGCGCTCGGCTATATCGGCGTAGAGGCGCCTGTTTTCCGGCGGATATACGACGTCGATGCCGTTGCCGATGACTGCCGCCGTCCTGCCGCCGGCCTCAAGCGCCCCGATGTGGGCCATGGAGTCGATACCCCGGGCAAGTCCGCTGACGATCACCGCGCCGGAGCCGGAAAGAGCGCGCGCCATCTCGCGGGCGGCCCTCGCGCCCGTCTGCGTCATGCTGCGCGTGCCGACTATGGTTATGCACAGCTCGTCGTCAAAATCGAACAGCGTGCCGCGGTAGAACAGGGCGAGCGGGCACGGCGTGATATTCAGCAGCTTTTTGGGGTACACCTTGTCGAACGCCGTGAGGATCTTCACGCCATTTTGGAGGCAGAACTCGATAACCTGCTTTGCCTCCGTAAGATTTCGCCCGCGCTCTAAGCGCGTCAGTTCCTCCTCGGTGAGCCGCTGGTGTTTTTCAAGCTCCTTTGAGGAGGCGCTGTACACCGCGGACAGCGAGCCGAAGGATTTGACGAGGGCGTGGGCCTTGGGATTGCCGGCCCCGAGACCGGACAAAAGCCATAAGAGCATGAGCAGACCGTCGTTGTTCACGCGAATGCCCCCCTTTTTGAGGATGCCCCCGCCGCCCGGCGCAGCTTTGCGCAGGCGGCCAAAACGGGTCAGCGGCTTTGGCAGAACAGTATGAGAGACGCTGCGACGGCGGCGTTTAACGACTGCACCCGCCCCTGCATGTGTATGCGTAGGGGGGCCGTACAGGCGTCTATGACGGCGTCGGGAAGTCCTGACGCCTCGTTGCCGATGAGGGTGAGATACCCGCCGGGGCCGGAGAAGGCGCTGTGCACGTCGACCGCGCCCTCGCGCAGCGCCGCAGCGTAGACGGTAAAATTTTGCTTCCTTAAAGTATATACCATTTGCAGCATATCGTCAATCTCATAATGCGGCACGCGGAAAAGCGAGCCCATGCTGCCGCGTACGGCTTTGGGGGAATAGGGGTCGGTGCAGTCGGCGTCGAGCAGCACTCCGTCGGCGCCGAAGGCCTCCGCCGAACGCAGTATGGCCCCCAGATTGCCGGGGTCGGACAGCGCGCAAAGGCCGAGGTAGCGCCCGCCGGGCCTGGCCCTGAACACGGCCTTTTCGGGCAGCGCGGCGGCGCAAACAAGCCCCTGGGGGGAAACGGCGTCCGCCGCGCGGGCTATGACGGCCTCGGTCGCCTCATACAGCGCGGCGCCGGATTTCTCAAGCTTTTCAGCAAGGGCTTTGTGTTCGTTTAGAAACCGCCCGTGCGCCAGCGCGTAACGTATGCTAACGCCGCAGCCGAGAGCTTCGGCCGCGAGCTTTGGGCCCTCTATAAGATAGAGCCCGTTTTCGCGGCGGCCCCGCTTTTCCCTGAGAAAGGCCATGCGCTTGACGAGTGGGTTAGCCGTGCTCGTTATCTTCTGCCGGGTCATGACAGCCTGTCCAGGTCGTCGTTTGCGCCGATTATAACGAGGGTGTCGTCGGCGCCAAGAGGCCTGCCGGGGTCGGGGGCGACGTCTATATCGCCGTCGGCGCTCTTGACGGCCATCACGCTGACGCCGTAACGGGAGCGGACGGAGAGCTCGCGCAGGCTCTTGCCCTTCCAGTTGTCCGGGACGCGCGTCTCCACGATGGAGTATTCGTCCGACAGCTCGATATAATCGAGAATGTTCATGGCGGACAGGTTGTGCGCGAGCCTCATGCCCATATCCTGCTCGGGAAACACGACCCTGTCGGCGCCCATCTTCTCGAGCACGCGGCGGTGTATGTCGCTGGTGGCGCGGGTGACGATATACTTGACGCCCAGCTCCTTCAGCATGAGGGTGACCAGCACGCTGGCGCCCATATCCTCCGACAAAGCCACGACGGCGCAGTCGAAGTTGCGCACGCCGAGCGAGCGCAGCACGTGTTCGTCGCGGATATTGCCGCAGACCGCGTGGGTGACGTATTCCGAGACCTGCTGTATGCGGTCCTCGCGCTCATCTATGGCAAGCACCTCGTGACCGAGCTTGAAAAGCGTACGGGCGAGGTTCTGGCCGAAGCGCCCAACGCCGATGATAACAAAGGATTTCACATTCGTCAGCTCCTTAAAAACAGTGTAAGGGCCGCGCTTTCCCTATCCGATCAGCACCTTGCATTCCGGATAACGGAAATCCGGCCTGTGGGATCCCGACTTGACGGCTATGGCGTACGCTATGGTGAATATGCCCACCCGCCCGAAAAACATGGTCAGCATGACGAGTATTTTGGATGCGGGTACAAGGGAGGTGGTGATGCCCAAGGTCAACCCTACCGTGCCGAAGGCCGACGTCATCTCAAACAGCGCGGAGGTGATGTCCACATGGTTGACTATGGAAATGAACATGGACCCGCCGAGGACGATGGCGAGGGATATGCCAACGATGCCCCAGGCACGGTAAACGTTTGCCTCGCTTATCCTGCGCCTGCCTACCACCACGTCGCCGTGCCCCTTCAGCGAGTGCCACAGCATGACCGCCAGAATGCCGAAGGTGACCGTCTTGATGCCGCCCGCCGTGGAGCCCGACGAGCCGCCGATATACATAAGGAAGGTCATTATGGCCTTGGAGGAGTCGCGAAGAGACGACATGTCAACCGTATTGAAGCCGGCCGTGCGCGCGGTTACCGACTGGAAGAAGGCGGCCAGCACCTTGCCTTTAAAGCCGAGGCGGCCGAGGGTTTCGGGGTTGCCGTATTCCAGCGCAAAAATAAAGGCGGCGCCGAAGAGAATAAGGATACCGGTTATGACGATTACCATTTTTGAGTAGACGGTAAGGCGGCGGAAGCTGCGCTTTTGGTAGATTTCCTCCCACACCAGAAAACCGAGGCCGCCCGCCACGACAAGCCCCATGACGACGAGGTTGACGGTCGGGTCGGATACATAGCCCGTAAGGCTTGTGAATTGGCTCTTTTCGCCCATGATATCGAAGCCGGCGTTGCAGAAGGCCGAAACGGAATGGAAGACGCCTCTAAAAAGCGCGCCTGGAAAGCCGAAATCGGGCAGAAGGCGGAAGGAGAGGATGAGCGCGCCTGTCGCCTCCGCCGAAAAGGTGCCGATAAGGATGTTGCGCGTCAGGCGGATGATGCCTTGGATGTCCTGCATATTCAAGGACTGCACCTGGGCCATGCGCTCTTTAAGGGAGATGGAGCGGCGCAGTAAAAACGAGGCCAGGGTGGAAAAGGTCATAAGCCCGAGGCCGCCTATCTGGATGAGGGTGAGGATGACGGCCTGTCCGAAGCCGCTCCAGTATTGATAGGTGTCCACCACCACGAGGCCGGTTACGCAGGTGGCGCTGACAGCCGTGAAAAGCGCGTCGATAAAGCTCGTCCACTGCCCGCTGCGCGAGCTTATGGGAAGCGACAGCGCAAAGCCCCCGGTAAGCATTATTGCGGCGAAGGCGATTACGATAAGCTGCGTGGGAGAAAGCCGCAGTTTAAGACGCAGTATTTTCAGCATCCTGTGCGGACTTACAAGGCGCATAAAGCGGCCTCCTTTAAAAACGGGGCTAAGCCGGAGAAAGCGCCGGCGACGGGCGGTAGAAAAGGTAGTTGTTGTAGGTGCTCACGAGCTCGAAACGCCCGTTTATTGCGGCATCGAAGCGAGCGGGGTCATAATTGCGGAGCTTGTGCCAGAGGGCGTTGTCTAAGATAAGAAGGTGGGTGGTCGTTTCAAGCCAGGTTAAAACGTCGTCGAGTTGGGCTTTTGTGAACCAGTCGACAGACGAATAGACCGGCATGCCGCTTTTCAGCCCCAGCTTGGTGTAGAAGTAGGAGTAGCGCTGCACGATGATATCCACGTCGCGCTCCTCGCCGATGCAGTCTCTCATGTAGCCTATGGCTCCGGTCATGTCCTCCGGGTCGTTATAATCCCGCCCCGAAAACACGTCATTGATATGGCCCGGCTCATAAAGCTGAAGGGCGAGCGACAGGGCGAAGGCCGCGAGAAACACCACCGAAAGCCCCGTCTTTACGGCGTTGACCCACAGCCTTGTGCCGGAGCGCTTGGGCGCGCGCTCGCGAGCGCTAAGCAACACGAGCTCGTCGTAATACTCACCGGCAAAAAGCGCCGCGAGGACTCCGGCCGGCCAGAGGATGGCGGTGAACACATAATCGTGGCTGCGCCCCTGATAATAGGAGAATATGCCCATGCCGACGACCGGCAGCATGAAATAGAGGGACATGAGGCCGGGAGGGGCCTCCGGTCGGCCGCGGCGCAGAAAGCGCAGATTGCGTAGCGCTCTGGCGAGGGCGAGCGCGTAAAACAGCGCCAGCATCATCCACGGGTGGACAAGGGGCATCGGCAGCATATAGTAGCCGCTGCCGTAAAAAAGCCCCTGCGACGCGAATATGTCCGCCGGCTGGGGCCAGCTTCCGCACCTAAAGAAGGTGACGGCCGCCAGCACAAGATAGGCGCCCGCCGCCGACAGCACGGTAAAGAAGGCAAGACGGGCGGCGCCTATGTAAAAGCGCTTATCGGTAGGAAAGGTCTCGAAGGCCCGGCGGTAGAGAAGAAACAGCAGCCAGGCGGCGGCGGTGACTATGCCCGTCTCGAAATTCCACAGAAGAGACAGCCCTCCGAGCACAAAGCCCGCGGCCGTAACTGCCGTTTTGAAGCGGGGCGTACGGGAATGCGCCAAAAGGGATGCGGCGAGGGTTATAAGAGCCGGGAACAGCAGCCGGTGGGGCTGGTACTGCAGGTAATAGCCCTCCGTGATCCAGAGTGGCAGCATGACCCCGAAAAACATGGTGGCGAGGCTGCCTATCATGGCGATGACCTTGTTTTTGACGTTCATCCAGACCACGGCGAAAAAGCAGAGGTTTACGATAAGGATTAAGGCGGCCATGATAAGACTGAAGCGGAATATGCTGATACCGCCGGTCAGCGCCAATAGGGGCGCGATAAAATAGGGATAAAAGCCGTAAAGGCCGTTGAAATCATGAAGGAGCGTCCTGCCGTGGTAAACCTCGAAGACGGGGTAATAGTAAGCGTCGAAATGGTGCAGGGTGTTGACGTTGTTGTAATAGCTCTGCGTGACGTAAAGCCCCGCCACGACGATGGCGAACACGAGGCAGGCCGACATGCACAGGCTGTTCTGGACAAGCCGGGCCGTTTTGCTCATGTCGGGATAGAGGGCGAGCAGCAAAAGACACAGCGCGCAGAACAGCACCGACAGCATGGGGTCGAAATAAAAGGCGCATTTGCTTATAAAAAACGCGTCAAGGCTGCTGGTGCGGTAGAAAAGGTATACGGCGCCCGCAAACCCGGCCGGATAAAGGACCTCGCAGGCGCGCAAAACGGCCGGACTTACGCGTATCCGTCGGATCCCGGCATAAAAGAGCATGTACACTATCGGGAAAAGCAGGGTGAGGGCCATGTATTGATACCGTTCGGGACGCTCGGCGAAGAAATCCTCAAGCGGGAGCACATATGTCGACAAAATATGCTGCACATCCAGCTCGTTTTTAACGAAGGAAAGCAGCCAGGCCACAATCCCGAGCACCGTAAGTGAAAACGCCATCGCGAAAAAGCTGTAAAACAGGGGGAGCTGCTTTTCATACACCTGAGGCGACATGCCCGGCACTGTCCGGCGGCTTTGCACATCCATCATTCCTTTGCTCTTAGCTGGGGCCGTACGGCCCCCCCTCGCGGGGCCAAGTTAAAAGGCCGATTTTCCGGTCAATAACTTATTGTATCGTTTTCCATAAAAAATGTCAACCGCGCGGGCGGCTCGACAAGCGCAAATTTTGTACAAGTGTCAATGACGGCCGGTGCTTTCTTTTAAAACTATATTATAACGCTGGACACCGGCGTTAAATCAGAATGCAAACACGCTTCGGGTATGCCGTTAGCCACCCGCCTTGAGGATGCGTTTGTCCTGCAAGAGCCTGTTTATCTTTAACAAAAACGGTCAAAATTTGTACAAGCCTTGACTGGCGTCGTCTTTCATATTAAAATAAACTACATAATCGGGTCAAAAGGTTAACATAAAACGCTAAAAAGGGAGGACGCGGTGCCGCCATGCGGCCGTTCGGGCAAACGCCTGCCGGCCACCGGGCAAGGTCGCCGTTTTGACGCTATGGGTATTCTGGTCACGGGTGCAAAGGGGTTTATAGGGAAAAACCTCGTCGCCGAGCTCAAAAACCGCGGCTATACCGATATTTTTGAATATGATATAGACACCGGGCCGGCGCTTCTGGACGACTACTGCCGCAGTTGCGAATTCGTGTTCCACCTGGCCGGGGTCAACAGGCCGAAGGACCCGTCGGAGTATATGTCGGGCAACTTCGGCTTTACGTCGGATTTGCTTGCCACCCTCGAAAAGCACGAAAACCGCTGTCCCGTCGTGCTGGCCTCGTCGACTCAGGCGGCGCTCGACAACCCTTACGGCCAAAGCAAGAGGGCCGGGGAACAGGCGGTTTTTGAATACGGAAGGCGGACGGGCGCGCAGGTACTGGTATACCGCTTTTCCAACGTGTTCGGCAAATGGTGCAGGCCCAACTACAACAGCGCGGTGGCCACCTTCTGCCACAATATCGCGCGCGACCTTCCGATAACCGTACACGACAGGAGCATCAAGCTCACCCTCGCGTACATAGACGATGTGGTCGACGAGCTTATAAACGCGCTTTGCGGCAGACCTAACCGGAACGACGACGGACTGTGCTCGGTGCCGGTGGTCCATACCGCCACCTTGGGGCAAATCGCCGATATGCTGTACGCCTTTAAGGCGAGCCGCGCCGACAGGGCCGTCCCCGACATGGGCGACGCGTTTTGCAGCAAGCTGTACGCGACCTACCTCTCCTACCTGCCCACCGACGGCTTTTCCTATCCCCTTGCCATGCACAGCGACCACAGGGGAAGCTTCACCGAGATTCTGCGCACGGCCGACCGCGGGCAGTTTTCCGTAAACATATCAAAGCCCGGCGTCGTCAAGGGCAACCACTGGCACCGCACGAAAAACGAGAAATTTCTCGTAGTGAGCGGGCGAGGGGCAATACGCCTGCGCAGGGTGGACGACACCGAGGTTTTCAAATATATCGTCAGCGGCGATTCGCTCGAGGTGGTGGACATCCCGCCCGGCTACACCCACAGCATCGAAAACCTGGGCGAGAGCGATATGGTCACCTTCATGTGGGCGAGCGAGCCGTTCGACCCGCAAAAGCCCGACACCTATTTCATGGAGGTTTAAGACGAAAAGAAGTTTGCCGAAGCTTAGCCGCGTCCCGCTTACCGATACAGAAATACGGCGGCGCCGGGCGCGGCATCGAAAGGATGATACCCTGTGCAAAAGCTAAGACTCATGACCATTTTGGGAACGCGGCCGGAGATAATCCGGCTTTCCTGCGTTATAAAATGCGCCGACAGGTATTTCGACCACATCCTTGTGCACACCGGCCAGAACTGGGACTATACGTTAAACCAGGTGTTCTTCGAGGACCTCGGACTCCGCGCACCCGACTGCTACCTCGACAGCGCGGGCAAAAACCTCGGCGAGACCATGGGCAATATCCTGGCGAGGTCGTACTACGTCATACTGGAGAAAAAGCCCGACGCCCTCCTGGTGTTGGGCGACACCAACTCGTCCCTCGCAGCCATATCGGCCAAACGGCTGAAGGTGCCCATCTTCCATATGGAGGCCGGCAACCGCTGCTGGGACTGGAACGTGCCGGAGATGGTCAACAGGACCATAGTCGACCATATATCCGACATCAACCTGCCGTACACCGAGCACGGCAGGCGGTACCTGCTGAGCGAGGGCATCGACGGCAAGACCATATTCGTCACCGGCTCGCCCATGCGCGAGGTTTTAGCCGAACACTCCGAGGGCATAGAGCGAAGCGACGTCCTCGAGCGGCTCGGCCTTTCCCCGCGCGGGTATTTCCTGCTCTCGGCCCACCGCGAGGAGAATATCGACGACGAAAAAAATTTCATGTCGCTCATGACGGCCGTAAACGGCATAGCCGAAGGCTACGGCATGCCGGTCATCTACTCCGCCCACCCGCGCAGCAGGGGCTTTATAGAAAAACGCCGGTTTCAGTTCCACCCGCTTGTGCGGCCCCTACAGCCCTTCGGCTTTTTGGACTACAACAAGCTGCAGAAAAACGCCTACTGCGTGCTCTCCGACAGCGGCACCCTCTCGGAGGAGAGCGCCATACTGGGTTTTCCCGCCGTGCTTATACGCACCTCCACCGAGCGCCCCGAGGTGCTGGACAAGGGCACCATCGTCATAGGCGGCATCAGCCTTGACGATATCTCGCAGGCGGTGGAGCTTGCCGTGTCCATGCATGAAAACGGCGAGCCGGTCGTCATGGCCGGGGACTACGCCGACCAAAACGTCTCCGTCAAGGTCGTCAAGATTATACAGAGCTACGCCAAGATCGTCAATATCACGACGTGGAGAAAGCGTTGATTTTATAGCTGCGTATTCCTTAACCCCGCCCGCATAATACTTTTTCAGAAACGCTTTGCGCGCATTATCCGAAAACGGCGTCATATACTGTACTGGGGAGGTGCGCGCAAATGAGGCTTATAATATCCAGGAATGTAAAACGCGCCGGCCTTATTGTCGCCTGCGCGTTTTTGCTGTCGCTCGCTCTTGTGAACCTTGCAGGGTATATATTCGGCATAAAATACATCAGCGTTTTCGCCGCCGTGGCCGAGGCAAACAAATACGAGGTGCGCTCCGAGCTTTTGATGACGGCTATGGACAGCGTGGGCGCATGTTCGCCAAAGGGCGCGGCGCAAGTTTGGGCAAAAGGGCTCGTGCAAAGAAGCGGAGCCCTGCAGTACGCCGCCATGAACAATGCTCTCAAGAGGGAATACGCCCGTCAGCTGGAGACCTGCGCCCCAAACTGGGTTACGGGCATATCCAGCCCGTGGGTCGAGGGGTATGAAATAATAAAGGTGGAAAGCCCGGACGAAAACAGCCGTATAATCAGGCTGAAGTTTTCCACCATGTCGTCGACGGGACCGGCCGGCGTTTACGACGCAGTGCTCACGCTGGAGCGGGACGGCGATTTCTGGCGCATCAGCGGGATATCCGCCGACGAGGGGCTCTACCCCTACACCTGTTTTCGCTCAAAATAGCCGTGCGCCCCGGTATGGCTCATGGCGGACGCCGGCCGGATGCCCCGGGACAGCCGGCCGATAACATGCGCTTGTCATAAAAAAACAGCCTGATTAATCGGTCAGGCTGTTTTTTCTTCAGGAGTTCTTGGCCTTGTCCACGAGCTCTTTCATGGCTTCCTTGCGGGAGAGGTTGATGCGGCCCTGCTCGTCTATCTCGATGACCTTGACCCATACCTCGTCGCCTATCTTGACGACATCCTCCACCGTCGGCACCCTGCGGTTGTCAAGCTGGGAGATGTGGACAAGTCCCTCCTTGCCGGGGGCGAATTCCACAAACGCGCCGAACTTGAGAAGGCGGGTAACTTTGCCCTTGAAAATCGCGCCGATTTCCGGCTCCTTGACGATGGCGTTGATGATATTCATGGCCTTTTCGCCGGCGGCCGGGTCGATGCAGGCTATGAACACCCGACCGTCCTCCTCGATGTCAATCTTGGCGCCGGTATCAGCCACGATTTTCTGAATGACGCTGCCGCCCTTGCCGATAACGTCGCGGATCTTGTCCACGTCGATGGTGAGGGTGAGCATCTTGGGCGCGTAGGGCGACAGCTCGGGGCGGGGCTTGTCGATAACCTTAAGCATGACCTCGTCAAGGATATAATGGCGCGCCTTTCGGGTTTGCTCAAGTGCCTTTTTTATGATTTCCGGCGTCAGCCCGTCTATTTTTATATCCATCTGGATAGCGGTGATGCCCGCCTTGGTGCCGGCGACCTTGAAATCCATGTCGCCGAAGAAATCCTCAAGGCCCTGTATATCCACCATTGTAAGCCAGCGGTCGCCCTCGGTCACAAGGCCGCAGGATATGCCGGCCACGGGCGCTTTTATGGGTACGCCGGCGTCCATGAGCGACAGCGTGCTGCCGCATATTGCGCCCTGGGAGGTCGAGCCGTTGGAGGACAGCACCTCGGACACAAGCCTGATACAGTAGGGGAACTCCTCCTCCGACGGTATGACGGGCTCAAGCGCACGCTCGGCGAGCGCGCCGTGGCCTATTTCGCGGCGGCCCGGGCCCCTTGCAGGGCGCGCCTCGCCCACCGAGTAGGAGGGGAAGTTGTAGTGGTGCATATAGCGCTTGCTTTCCTCGGGGTCTATGCCGTCGAGTATCTGCGCGTCGCCTATAGTCCCTAACGTGGTGACGGTCATCACCTGTGTCTGCCCCCTGGCGAAAAGCCCGGAACCGTGGGCGCGGGGCAGGAACCCGACCTCGGCCGACAACGGGCGTATCTGCTCCAAGGTGCGCCCGTCCACGCGCTTACCCTCGTCGAGGAGCCAGCGGCGCACAACGTATTTCTGGGTCATATAGAGGCATTCCTCGATAGCAGCCTCCATATCGGGATAATCCTGCGCGAAGTGCGCCTTCACGTCGTCGTATACGGGCTTGAGACGGGCTTCGCGGACATTCTTGTCGTCTGTGTCCAGCGCTTGACGTACAGCGTCAATGGCGTAGTCCCTGACTGCCTCGTACAGCTCTTGAGGCACCTCAAAGCTCGGATAGTCGGTCTTTTCCTTGCCGATCTCCGCCTTGATGCTCTCCACGAAACGGACCATCTTAACGGCTTCCTCTTGGCCCTTTAGGATGCCCTCGTAAACGATGTCGTCGGGCACCTGGTCGGCTCCGGCTTCTATCATGACAACCTTTTCCGAAGTGCCTACCACCGTAAGGTTCATCCGGCTCTTCTCGCGCTCGGCCAGGGTCGGGTTGATGAAATACCGCCCATCGGCGTACCCCACCGAGACGCCGGCAACGGGGCCGCCCCAGGGTATATCGGAGATGGACAGGGCCACCGATGCGCCAAGCAAGCCGGCGATTTCAGGGGAGTTGTCGTTGTCGGAGGAGAGGACGGTGACGGTCACGGCGACATCGTTGCGCATATCCTTCGGGAAAAGCGGGCGGATGGGCCGGTCGATCATACGGGATGCGAGGATGGCCTTTTCGCTGGGCCTGCCCTCTCGGCGCATGAAGCTGCCGGGGATTTTGCCCACGGCGTAAAGCTTTTCCTCGAAGTCGACGGAGAGGGGGAAGAAGTCGATGCCTTCGCGCGGCTTTGCGGACATGGTAGCCGTGGCGAGGACTACCGTGTCGCCGTAACGGACCAAACACGAGCCGTTAGCGAGCTGGGCGAGCTTGCCGGTTTCAACCGACAGCGGGCGCCCAGCGAACTCTGTCTTAAATATCCTTGTGTTTTCGTACATGTGCGGAATACCTCCAAATTTTGTACTGCCGCGGTCCGCCTTAGCGTAAACCGCAGGACAGCCAGTTATACGAACGGGGGTATCCGGGTTTAGCATTTAAACCAGCGGCCGATCTGGCCGTCTGCCTATGGGCCGGGATCGGCTCAGCCGCTTGCATAACTGCTAAAACCCTTCGCTCCCCGGATCGTGCTGTAAAGAAACCGGTTTTGCCAAAACACGGGAGCGGCACATGGGCCGCTCCCCCATACCGTTAAGAGCACCCCGCCGAGCCTTGCCTTGACGGGGACTCTTGCGTCCGATCCCGGCGCTACTTGCGGATGCCGAGTTTCTCGATGATAGCACGGTAACGGTTGATGTCCTTTTTGATTAGGTAGTTGAGCAGGTTCCTGCGCTTACCGACCATTTTCAGAAGACCGCGTCTTGAGTGATGGTCGTTTTTGTGCACCTTCAGATGCTCGGTCAGCTCGTTGATGCGCCTTGTGAGAATGGCGATCTGAACCTCCGGCGAGCCGGTGTCTGTCTCATGAACGCGGTTTTCCAAAATGATCTCCTGTTTGTCTTGCTTTTGCATTGCGGTTCACCTCCAAAGCTTTAAGCCTCATGGCTCAGGCGGCGGCGGGTGAAATCCCCATTAAGGGCGTGTATCCGCCGTCCGGGCACAAGGGCAGTAAATACAACTATTATAATACCATAAATAGTATAGGTTGTAAACACTTTTTTCTATGCATTAAAAAGATAAGAAAACCTCCATCATGATATATTATGGCAACATAGCTTAAAAGCTCCTCTTGCCCGGACGCTAAAATTAAGCGTCACCAGCTCCCCCCGCCTCCGCCGCCGAAGCCGCCGCCGGAAAAGCCGCCCCCGCCGCCGCCGAAGCTGCCCCCGCCGAAGCCGCCGCCGGAGGTGCCCCCTTTGGGGGCCGGGCGCATGACCATGCTCTGGCGCATTGCCGACATGGAATGCAGCATGGCGCTTTGGAAATACATGGCGGTAAAGAGACCGCCGGCGGAATAGGTGTCGGTGTACCAGGCCGGCGGGGCGATGGCGATGCCTTCGAAGCGCTTGGCCCATTTATCGGTCACGCCCAGCACGTAGGCGTATGGCAGCACATCGTAGAAATAGGACGGGTTTTGCTCCACAAGCCTTTCGATGCGGTCTTTTTCGGCGCGTTCTATGAAGTTTCTAAAGCCTAGAAGCTTCCCCAGTATACCTGCCCCGAAAACGGTATGCTTTTTGATATGCACACTGAAGGCGCCCGCTGCCGCCGCGGACAAAGCCGACGCGATGCCGGCCGCCGCGAGACCCGCCGTTTTCCAGAGGACGGCGACATAAACCAACATGAACAGAGCGCAGAACACTATTGAGCCGACCAGAACGGAAACGCGCGCGGCCGGCTTATAGTAATACCAGCGGTTGAGGACGCTTTGTATCAGCGCCACGGGCAGGTAAAGCAGCGTCGTGACGACTACGGCTACGATGATGGCCAGAGTCCATTCGTATACGCGGTTATAAACAGCCACGCCCAGCGTCACGGCCAGGGGCAGAAGGCTCAAAAAGCACGCGAAACGGCTCCACACAAGCGAGGACCGGGTGATAAGGGCGCGCGGGCCCCGGATGCTGTAATGGTCGGCCACCATATTCTTGGCGCCCTCTATGGCTTCGTAAAACGTGAATTTGAGCTCCTCGGTGGTTACCTCCGTCCGTCCCTTGAAAAGCTGGCCGAACATATAGCGCTCGAACTGCTTTGCGTTTTCCGGCAGCTCGGCAAGCTTTTTGAGGCGGAACACCGACTCCGATTCCCGTTCTATGGAGAGGCACCCTTTGGACGCCCAGTACAGAATAAGCGACACAACGTCCTTGTCGTCGGTCTTGCCGTCTATTATATAGCCCGCCTCGGCCGGGGTGATGCCGTCCGGGGGATAAAACTCCACCGGCGTAACCAGCGGGTCGTCCCTGCCGAACAGCACGAACAGGAGGATAACGACCGAAAGAAGCATGACGGAGCCTATGGCCAGCACGGCGTTCCACGGGAAGGGGGGAGGGTATGAGAAATACCCTTCCGGCAGCCGGGCGAATATGGTCAGCCCCTCGCGGGGCTTAAGCGTGCCGTCAAAGGTCCCGCTTATGGTATTGGAGGCGGCGTCCACCGTATAGCTGACCCGGGAGTCGGCGGGGTCATCTCCCTCTCCGAACGCGCCGTAATAGAATTTAACGGCCTCGGCGTCCAAGCTTTTGGGGAGGGTAACGCTGAAGTTGACGCCCGATATATCGCATTCCCACTCGGTGCCGATAAGGTTGTAATACACCATATCCCCGTCCGGTATGCCGTCGTCCCAAAGCTCGTGGTCGTATTCGATATTATACTGGCGGGTTCCGCTCACATATTCGTCGGGGTCCCCTATCCGTATAAGCGTTATGCCGTTTTCCCTTGAGACAGAATATTCGTAGCCCTCTACGCGGATGTTTTTTACAAATGTCCGGTAGCGGTAGGACTTCTTTGCGCCCTGCTCGTCCTCCCAGTTCATGGAGAGCTCGTGGGGGATGTAGCGGTAGATACCGTGCCTTTGCTCTTTAAACCGCACGGTAATCTGTTCGCGGACATGGTAGACGTTCATCTCGTCTATTGTGATATCGATATTGTATGCCGTAATGTCGAAGTATTCGTCGGCACCAGCCGAAACAGGCAGCGCAAAAACGGTCACGCACACGGCTAATATAACCGACGACGCGAAAACGAGAAGACGTTTCAAATCGTTTCCTCCCATCCAAAAATGCGGGCGGAAGGCGGGATGCCGCCCTCCGCCGCGAAAAGAGAAAGCCGAATGAAGTAAACGGCGAAGGCAAGCAAAATCCGTTTCCCCTGCCTCTTGCGTCATTAACAACGCCCCGGCTTTTTGTAAGATTAAAACTTCACTAAAACTTCACCTGGACATTCTGACGTTCCTCGCCCGCGATCTCGAACAAGGGCTCGCGCCTGAAGCCGAACATGCCGGCAATTATGGCGCTCGGGAAGGACTCGGTCTTGATATTGTAGTCGCGCACGATGGCATTGTAGTACTTGCGGGAGCTGGCGATTTCGTTTTCAAGGCTTTGAAGCTGGTTCTGGAGATCCATGAAATTGACGTTGGCCTTGAGGTCGGGATAAGCCTCGGCTACCGCGAACAGCGTCTTAAGGGTGCCGGTGAGCATGTTTTCACTGGCCAGGCGCTCCTCGGTGGTGGACGCGCTGGCCGCCGCGTTGCGTGCGGCGATGACCTTTTCCAGCGTGGCCTGCTCATGCTTGGCGTAGCCCTTGACCGTCTCCACCAGATTGGGGATGAGGTCGAAGCGCTTTTTGAGGTAAACGTCCATGGTGGAGAAGGCCTCGCGCACCATGTTTCTGAGTTTTACAAAATTGTTGTAGGCCGAAATACCCCAAAGCAGGATTATAAGGATGACTCCGCCTATAATAGCGGGCACTATCCATTGCATATCGACACAACCTTTCCGCATATTTACAAACTGACAGTTACAGTGTAGACCTTTTTTTATTCTTTGTCAACGGAGAAATAATATCACAAAACACAAAAAGCTTTTTGCGCAAAGTAAAAGCGGCGCGCCCGGACAACCCAGGCGCGCCGCGCTATGGTTACAGATCGTAGCACTCCAAGCGCAGGCGGAAGGTAAGCGACTGGCCGGCCTTGATGCGTTTCAAAGTCCCGTTCTTCCTCTCGTTGGGCCGTCCCGTTAGAAAGGTGTTGGCAGGCTCTATGCCCAAAGCGTAATCTCCGCTGCGCATGCTCTTCCACTGCACCAGCACGGGCAGGTTCTCGTTCTCGTATGTGAGGCGGACGCCTATGCCAAGCTCCGGGTTTTCCAGCGAGACGGTGACGACTCCGTTCTCCCCTTCGGGTTCGCGGAAAAACACATGCTCGAAAAAGCCGTCCACGGGCGGGGTCATGACGGCAGCCTCTGAAAGCCCCGCGCGGGCCTGGTCGGTCCTGGGGATGACCTCGCATTTTGGAAAATGCACCTTCAACTTTTCGCTTAGAAACGGGAAGCCGAAATTGAAATGGTAGAGTATGACGAACTCCTCGTCCTCGGCCTCAAGGTTTTCCAGCACGTCGCAAAGCTCCAGCGCGTTTTCGCCGAGCTTTGAGGTGATGGTGCGTGAAAGCGTCAGATGATGGCCGAAAAGCTGGCTTTCGCGCATCAGGCCGGAGCATTCCAGCACATAGTTGTCGCCCTCCCAGAAGGCGCGGCCGCACGCCTGTTCGGCCGGCGTAATGCCTATGCGGCCGTGGGCGGGATGAAAGCTCCCGTCGGTATCGGTGCATTCCGGCCCGGCGTTCAGAAGCCCGCAGGTGAACATCATGCCGCCGGTGATGTAATTGCCGAAGTTGCCGGGCATAGGGGCGCCGTGCTCCGGCGCGACTATGCCGTTTTTGGCCATGAACGAGATGTTAACCCCGCGGTAGCTCAGCGACGCGATGTCAAGGCATCTGCCGGGCATGACGGTGTAGGCGAGCCCGCTTCCTGTCTTTACGTCGAAAAACCGGAGCCCGTCGGCCTTGCCCCCGCAGTATTCGCCCTGGCTTACGCCTGCGAGCTGGCCGAGATTCGGCACGCGCCGCAAAATGTCCGATTTACTGTAAGTCACGCCGTTTATCTTAGCCATGTTCATTCCCCCTAAAGATTATGTTTCAAGCGACGCTCGCCGAAAAGCTTCGCATCTCTTGCCTCTTGCGTCTTGCCGTGCGTCTCGCATGTCGCGCGTCAAATTACCCCTTTGTCGTAGTCCTCTATGAATTTGAGAATCTCCGCCTCCGATTTGATGCCCGAGGAGGCCCCCACGGCCATGACGCAGTGGGTGCCGACGGCGTTTGCGAAGCGGCCGCATTTGTAAAGGTCCCAGCCCTTTGAAATACCCGTGAGAAAGCCCGCGCAGAAGCTGTCTCCGGCGCCTGTGGTATCCACAGGCTTGATGCGCTCAAAGGTGGGTATGCGGTGCAGCTCGCCCGATTTGGTCTTGATGAGGCAGCCGTCCTTGCCTAATTTGACGACCACGGTATGCGGCCCGAGGGCGAGGAAAACGTCGGCTATTTTTTCGGGCTCGGTCTCGCCGGAAAGCTCCACAGCCTCCTCGTAGCTCGGCAGGAAATAATCGATGTAAGGCATGCACGGCGCCAGCACCTTCATCCACCGGCCCTTGGAGTCCCAGGCCGTGTCGAGGGCAGTCACCTTCCCGAGATCCTTGCACTTTTTAAGAAACAGCGCGCAGTCTTCGCCGTCGAAGCTCGGCATGAGCATGGTGCCGGCCACGAATACGATATTGCTCTGCCTTACCACGTCGTAATTGATGTCGCTCTCGCGGAAAACGCCGTTGGCGCCGAAGCTGTGGATGAAGGAGCGCTCGCCGTCGGGCGCTACTATGACGAGCGAGGCGGACGTAGAGGTCGTCGGGTCCTTTACGAGCGCTTTGGTATCGACGCCCGCGCTTTTAAGCTCGGACACCATAAACCGGCCGAAGCCGTCGTCCCCCACCTTGCCCGCGAGGGCGGCGCGGCGGCCTATTTTGGCGAGGTTGATGGCCGCCGTCACGGCGCAGCCGCCGCTGTAAAGGGATATGTTGTCGACCGCCTCCAGCTTTCCTTTTTCTGGGATTCTCTCCACGGGCTTTGCGATGGCGTCGGCCACCAGTATACCCACACACAAAACGTCAAACATATAAAGCACTCCTCTTATATTACATTCTTTCTTTCGAGGATGTCGTACACCTCGCTCTCGGCGCGCGCCAGCAGGTCCTCCGGCGTGCAGCCGTCTTTAAGGAGCCCGTAAAAGCCGCGCACATATCCGGCGGCAAGGCTGTCGGCGTCAAGCCCGCAATGCTCTGCGAGCACCGCGTCAAGCCCCTTTTTTTCGAGCAGGTCGTGAATATACGCCGTGCCCTCGTCGCCCGGAGGCGTTTTGAAAACAAGGCCGCAGGCTATACCTGCGCAGATATAGACCGGCTCGACGCCCTCCGCCTCGCAGAGGCGGGCCGCGGCGCAGAAGCGGTCGTCGGCCGAGAGCTTTCTTCTTGTGTCCCTGCCCACGCGCTCCACCGTGTCGCCTAAAGCGACGTTGGAAAAGCGCAGAAGAAGGTCGTCTATATTCTGGAGGATATCGGCCAGCGGCACGCCGAAGCGGGAGGACAGCGCCTTGGCCGATTCCGTCATGGCGCGCTGCGCAAGAAGCTTTATGACCGGCACCTGCACCGACTGCCAGATATACTTAAGGCCTATAAGGCTGCCGGCATACGCCGTGAGCGAATGGCCCATGTTGTGGACGAAAAGCTTGCGGCGGATGAAGTATTCGAACGGGGTAAAGGGATGAAGTCCGGGGAGCTTTGGCGGCTCGCCCTTGAAGGCGGCCTTGTCTACCGGAAGCTGGCCGTAACGCTCCACGCAAACGCGCAGGCAGTCGCCCTTTTTCATTTCCTCCGTCATCACCGGCACCATCCTGCCTATCGACGCCTCCACAAGCCCGACGCGCTCCCTAAGGAGTGGGCGCTCCTCGGGCGCAAGCTCTTCGGAGAGCATGCGGAAAAGCTGCTTGTCGGCATCCAAGAGGTTTTCGCATATGATGATGTTTAGGGGTTCCGCCACGCCCTTTTCCCAGCGCAGGCGAAGACCGGCGGCGATGTTTTTCACTATGTGCGGCAGGATATTCACGCCCACCGCCGTGGCCATGAGCGACGCGCCGGCTATAGCTTTCGCGACGGCCGCGGTATCGTTGCCGTCGATGCCGCTGACGCCTTCAACGATGACGTCGCGGCTGCCCTTGGGCGAGACAATCTCCACCGGATAGCTGCCGCGGCTGTTGAGCGCGTTTATGATTTCAAGATTTACGTCGATAAACTGCACGCGGTAGCCCGCCGCCGAAAAAAGCGCCCCTATAAAGCCTCTTCCGATGTTGCCCGCGCCGTATTGGACGAATGTTTTCATGCGTTTTTCAACCTTTCGATATGACCGGATTTAACACAGAGGCGGGAAAAATCCCGTGTCTACTGCCCCTCGACCTCGGGTATGCGCGATATGCGCGGGTCGGTGAAGATGTCGCTTTCGTCAAAGCTGCTGGTGGAAAACTCCGACACCACGGCGCCCTCAGGCCCCGCCTTGAACCAGTGCTTGGTGTTGGGGTAAAGGGTGTACTGCTGCCCGGGCCTGAGCACTATCTCGTGAAACACGGTGTAAACCCCCTCGGGAGGCTCGGTCGCCCGGTTTTCGGTAGGCTCCCCCTCCACGTAAAGGTACACCGTACCGTAGCGGCACCGGAAGGTCTCCTCCTTGCCGGGATAGTCGCCTATTTTCGGGTGACGGTGCTCGGGGCAGGTCTGGCCCGGGAAGAGCACCAGCTCCTTTGCGCAGACGCGGTCAGTATTGACATATGTAACAAGCTCAAGGCCGGTGTTCCAGAGGTCGTTAAGGCCGAAATCCGCCACCTCGATTTCCTCGGCGGGATTTAGCACGATATTGGCTTTGGCAAAATACTCGCGCGCCAGCTGCCGCGCTTTATCCAGATCTTTTCGGGAAATCATTGAAAAATAACACCTCTTTATGTTATATTAGTAAATAGTTTTTACCAATAAAAATTATAGCCTATAAGCCGCGTTTTTGCAAGCATAAATTTCTGCGGCAAACGATATGAGGCCGGGGGACGGAGGGCGATACGCGTGCCGGCGTCTGGCAAAAACCAGCAGACAATACGGGAGGAAAACCGCGCGCTTTTGCTGCGCCTCATATGCACCGAGCAAAGCATCTCGAGGGTGGCGCTGGCACGCCGCACGGGACTTTCCAAAATGGCGGTGGGCAACATCATCGCAGATCTTATGGAGAGCGGGCTGGTGAGGGAGGGCGACTCCCTTTCAGGGGGGCGGGGCGCGGGCCGTCGTGCCGTGGGGCTTTTCCCCGGGGACAGGGCCCTCGCGGCGGGCGTCTACATCTCGCGCGACCATGTTACGGCCTCGCTTATCTCGCTGTCGGCCCGGGTGCTGAAAAGCTTGCGGTACCCGCTTTCCGCGGGGGACGACGCCAGCTCTGTGGTAGACAAGGTATGCCGCGGCATAGACGAGGTCACGGCCGGCGTTGCCGCCGACCGGCTTTTGGGGGTGGGGGTGGCCTCCATCGGCCCGGTGGACGTGACGGAGGGCGTGCTTTTGACGCCCAACGATTTTTACGGCATAGGCGAGCTGCCGCTAAAGGACGTCATAAGCCAAAGGACGGGGCTTGACGTCACCGTCGACAACGACATGAATGCCGCGGCCATGGCGGAAAGCCTGTTCGGGCTGGGCCGGGACCACGCGAGCTTTATTTATCTCGGCATTACCCATGGCGTGGGCTCGGGCGTGGTCTTAAACGGGCGCGTCTATTACGGCGAGGAGGGCTTCGCGGGGGAGATAGGCCATACGGTTTTAGAGGTGAGCGGCGAGCCGTGCACCTGCGGCAACCGCGGCTGCTTTGAGGCCTACGTCAGCATCCCGCGCCTTTTGGAATACACCCGAGCCCGCCTTGAAAGCGGGGAAGACTCGGTTTTGTCGTCCATTCCCGGCTTTGATTTTCGCGACATATGCCAAAACGCGCCCACCGACGCGCTTTGCTCGGAGGTTTTGGACAGGCTGGTCCTCTACACCGGCGCGGCGCTGACAAACGCCGTCAACGTATTCGACGTGTGCGAGGTCGTGCTGGGCCACGATGTCGCCGCGGGGGGAAGGGCGCTTGCAAGGCGGCTTGAGGAGCATATCAACGGCAGGCTGTTCGCGCGCCGGAGGAAAAGGCGCGTCGGCGTGGAGATCTCCGCATTCGGCGACGCGGCGCCGGCGGTCGGCAGCGGAATGCTGGCGTTTGCAAAGCTGTTCGGGCTGAGGTAGTCGCAGGCGCGGGCGCTTTCTTTTGCTTGACTTTAATAATACTGTGGATATATAACCTGACTTTGGTATCAGACATTAGAAAATGGTGATAACTCTTATGGTAAAATAAAAGCTGTTGCGAATTAGGCAGCAGCTTTATTTATGCTAATGTTTAAAATTTGTGATTTAGAATAGATCTTATTTGTGTTTCAGTCAAGAAATAATTAGTCAGTGGAAGTTTGAGCATTTCGGATAAGTCGTTGATAAAACGGGAAGAAGTTGCAGTATTGATATATTTAGTTTCAGCCTTTGGGTAGTGTCAAGAGAAGTTCGCAATTTTGGGACTCCGTAAATGAATTAGGCAACC
>ENA-UOYA01000717-UOYA01000717.1-activated-sludge-metagenome-genome-assembly--contig:-NODE-717-length-39888-cov-18.074210_pt1 | contig 39888 bp, 36 predicted proteins | sample MGYA00238163_ERZ764804 | MGnify/ENA primary metagenome ERZ764804 (study PRJEB28919, sample SAMN05720223) | activated sludge metagenome | isolation source: Anaerobic digester | place: Hong Kong...
ATCTCCAGAAAGGGGTTCCCCTGCGGCTCGAACTGGGAGAACGCGAAATGGAGGCGGGAAGGGTCCGGGCTGTCCGGCGAGACACGGCAGAGCGGTCCGATATCGCTTGGGAGGCAGTGCCGACGGAAGTGCCGCATCTCCTCGAAACGATCCAGAAGGCCCTTTTTGACCGGGCCCTGGCTTTCCGCGAAGCCAACACCCGCCATGCATCCTCTTTCGAGGAGATGAAAACCCTGCTCGAGAACGAGGGAGGGTTCGTGACGGCCTTTTTTGCGGGCGACCGTTCCGACGAGAAGGCGATCAAGGAGGCCACGGGTGCGACCGTCCGGTGCTTCCCCCTCTCCGACGAACGGGTGGGGACGTGCTTCTTCACGGGAAAAGAGAACGCGAAACTCGCGATTTTTGCCCGGGCCTACTAGGACGCTCTGGTGAAGAGGGGGGGCGGGGGCCTGGGGCTCCTATCCCCCCTTTTTGTTTAGGGGGGTACCGACGCGGGGCGGGGGGCGGATTCCTGGATCGATGGAATGATGTATCATAGAAAAGAGCCGAACCTCAAGCGGGGAGAGTGGACGGCATGGCGCTGGAAAAACTTTGGGGAAAAACGGCGATTCGAATCGTGGAAGGGGACATCACCGCATACGACGGGGACGCGGTGGTCAACGCCGCAAACAACGAGTTCTGGATGGGGTCGGGAGTCGCCGGGGCAATCCGGAGGAAGGGCGGGCAATCCATCGAGGCGGAGGCCATGGCCGGCGGGCCGGCCTTGCCCGGGGAGGTCCGGGTGACCGGGGCCGGCCGGCTGTCCGTTCGGTTTGTCCTGCACGCGGCCGTGATGGCCCAGGATCTCGTGACCAGCGAGGCCTTCATCCGCATGGCGACACGAAACGCCTTGAGCCGCGCGGATGAGGTCGGAATCCGTCGGCTCGCCTTCCCGGCCCTCGGGACGGGGGTTGGGGGGTTCCCTCTTGCGGACTGTGCCCGCGCGATGCTGAAGGAGGTCTGGGATTATCTTGCCGGGAATCCTTCTAGCTCCCTGGAGGAGGTTGCTTTCTACCTTTTCGGTGAGGAAGCCGCGCGGACATTCGAACGGACCTTGGCCGGATTCCCGGGGCTCGGGTCCGGGGACGGATAGGCACCCATGGGAAACCCCAGGGGACCGAAATCCAACGTGAAATCCAGGCGGCCGCACTCTCCGGCGCATGGGCTTCAGCCGGTTACGGACAAGCCCTACCCGGTTCCGCCGAACCCGGACGAGAACCTGGAGGACCCGAGCCTCTTCTTCAACCGTGAGCTGAACTGGATCGAATTCAACCGCAGGGTGCTGGAGGAAGCCCTGGATCCTTCCCTTCCCCTGCTTGAGCGAGTCAAGTTCCTGTCGATCTTTTCCACGAACCTCGACGAGTTTTTCATGATCCGGGTGGCCGGGCTGCTGCGGCAGTTGAGCCTGGGAGTGCTGGAACCGCCTCCTGACCGGATGACCCCGACCGAGCAGCTGGTCCGGATACGGAAGATGCTGAAACCGCTGCTCTCGGCCCAGATCGAGGCCTGGGAAAAGGACATCCTCCCGCGCCTTTTTGCCGAGGGGATCCGGATCTTCCATTACGAGGAACTGGAGCCGGGAGCCCGAAAACTGCTTCGGTCCTATTTCCGCGAGGAGATCTTTCCCACGCTGACCCCGCTTGCTTTCGATGCAGGACATCCGTTCCCCCATATCTCGAACCTCAGCCTCAACCTGGCCGTCACGCTGAAAGGGCCGAAAGGCGCCGAGCGGTTCGCCCGGGTCAAGATCCCGACCCTTTACCCGCGGCTTTTGAGGGTTCCCGGTGAGGGCCGGGGGAATGCGTACAACCGCATGGGGATGAACGACCCGCGGAACAACGATTTCGTCTGGATCGAAGAGGTGGTGGCCGCGAACCTGGACCTGCTGTTTCCAGGGATTCCCGTCCTGTCGGCCCATCCTTTCCGGGTGATCCGGGATGCGGACCTGGAGATCGAGGAGGACGAGGCGGCGGACCTTTTGACGGTCATGGAGGAGAGCGTCGAACAGCGGCAGTTCGGGACCCCGGTCTGCCTGGCCTTCGACAAATCCATGCCTCCAAGGGTGAAGCGGGTCCTCATCGAGAACCTCCGGGTCGGTCCTTGCCAGATCTATTCGGTCGAAGGGCCGCTTGGGATGGGGGATCTCATGGAGCTTTATTCCCTCGACCGGCCGAGGCTGAAAGAAGCTCCGTTCGCCCCGGCCGTTCCCGAACCCCTTCGAAAGACCTCCGACATCTTTTCCGCGATCCGGAAAAGGGATATTCTCCTCTTTCATCCTTACGACAGCTTCAAGCCCGTGCTGGATTTCCTGAACGCCGCGGCCCGCGATCCTGACGTGCTTGCCATCAAGCAGACCCTCTACCGGGTGGGGAAGAACGCCCCGGTCGTGGAGGCTCTCCTTGAAGCCCGCGAGTCCGGCAAGCAGGTCATGGCCATGGTGGAACTGAAGGCGCGCTTCGACGAGGAAAACAACATCCAGTGGGCGAGGGAACTGGAGCGTGCGGGGGTTCATGTCGTCTACGGGGTGCTGGGCCTCAAGTGCCATGCCAAGGTCCTCCTGGTCGTCCGGCGGGAGAGCGACGGCATCCGGAGGTACGTGCACCTGGGAACGGGAAACTACAATGTCGTGACGGCCCGGCAATACACCGACCTGGGACTGTTTACCTGCGATCCGGACATCGGGGAGGATGTCGTGGACCTTTTCAACGCGATCTCCGGGTACTCGATGAAGAAGGATTACCGGAAACTCCTGGTAGCCCCGGCAAACATGAGAGAGGGCATTCTCTCCAGGATCGAGAGGGAGATCGAGGTTCACGAGAAACAGGGGAACGGTGCCATTGCCTTCAAGGTGAACGCCCTGGTTGACAAGGAGTGCATCCAGGCCCTGTACCGGGCTTCACGGAAAGGGGTGCGGATCGACCTGCAGGTCCGGGGGATCTGCTGCCTGCGCCCCCAGGTCAAAGGCGTCAGCGAGACCATCCGCGTGACTTCGATCGTCGGGCGGTTTCTCGAGCATCCGCGGATTTTCTGGTTCAACAACGGGGGGAACGAGGAAATCCTCCTGGGAAGCGCGGACCTGATGCCCCGAAACCTTGACCGGAGAGTGGAGGTCGTGTTCCCGATCGAAGATCAGGCTCTCGCGCAAGCGCTGCGGCATACGATCCTCGACGTGCACCTCCAGGATCGGACGAAAGCCCGGATGCTTCTGCCGGACGGGACCTACATGCGCCTGGGCCCTGTTCCCGGAGAGCCTGTCGTTGACGCTCAGCGGGAGATGATCCGAAAAAGGGGGAGCTGGAACGATGTTTGACAGCTTGAATTATCCCCTTGGGCCCGAATTCTGCCTTTTTGCCTCGGAAGCGCTGACGAAACGGATCTGGGCGCTGCTGGACGAGGCGGGCGGGGTCAGGGAGAACCGTGATCCGGAATGCCTCCACCGCATGAGGGTGGCCTCCAGGCGGCTTCGGAACGCGCTTTCCCTTTTCGGAGGCTGTTTCCCCGAGGAAGAAAGAAAACGGTGGGAAAAGGAAGCCCGCAGGGTTGGCCGTGCGCTGGGAGAAGCCAGGGATGTAGACGTGCAGGCTGCTTTGATTTCTGCCCTTCTCGAAAAGATGGAGGACCGGCGCCTGAGGCCGGGCGTCGAACGGCTCCTCCTCCGACTGGAACAGCGGCGGGAACGCCTGCAGCCGAAGGTGATCAGGGCCCTCGACAGCCTGGAGGAAAGCGACCTGAAGAACGGCTTCCCGGAAGCGCTGCGAGAGCTGTCGGCCAGGATGCGCCTGGCGTTGCAGGAAGAGGCGGAAGACCAGGAATCCGTCCGTGCGACCGCTGTGGATCTTTTGATCCGGCGGGCCGTTGAGCTGGAAGCCTTCCAGCTGGTCGCCGACCACCCGGAAAGGGTGGAGGAACTTCATGCCATGCGGATCGCCGTGAAGCGGCTTCGGTACACGCTCGAAATCTTCCGATCCCTTTTCGAAGGGGCGGCCGAACCTGTCCTCGAGACGCTCAAGAAGCTTCAGGACCTCTTGGGCGAGGTGCACGACTGCGATGTCTGGATCGGGTATTTGCCCCTGTTTCTTGAAAAGGAAAGACGGAGGACGATCCGGTATTTCGGGCATGAACGGCCGATGGGAAGATTGCGGCCGGGAATCGGGTTCCTCCAGGAGGAATTCCACAGGCGCAGGGCCGAGCGCTTCGAGGAGTTTCGGGGGTTCTGGAGAATGAACCTGGAAACGGTCGGCTGGAAAGGGGTTGCCCGAAGCCTGGGGAGGACTGTCCCTTGAAGGTTGCCCTGATCGCCGACGTTCACGCCAACCTTCCGGCTCTCGAGGCGGTCATGGAACACGCCAGGAGGAAGGGCTGCGAGGCCTTCTGGAACGTCGGGGACAGCGTGGGATACGGTGCGTTCCCGGAAGAAGTCGTGGCCATTTTGAGGCGGCAGGCGGTGAACGTCATTGGCAACTATGACCGCAAAGTCCTGGAAGTGAAGAAGCAAGATGCTTTCTGGCGGGAAACCGGGATGCCCGAAAAAAGGATGGCTTTCAACTGGGCCTACGATCACTTGTCCGAGGAAAGCCGAAAGTGGCTTTCCAGCCTGCCGGAGCAGCTCAGGATGGAAGTGGAGGGGAAACGGATCCTTCTCCTGCACGCGAGCCCTCTTTCTGCGAAGGAGCACCTTTCCCCCGAAACCCCGTTGTCCCGGTTCGAGATCCTCGCCGAGGCCGCGGATGCCGATCTCGTCGTCTGCGGCCACTCGCACCGTCCTTTTTCCATCCGCGCGAAGAAAACGGTGTTCGTGAACCCGGGCTCGGTGGGGCGCCCCGACGATCAGGATGCCCGGGCCGCCTACGCGACGCTAACGCTCCGGAAGGGGCGCTTCCGCCTTTGCCAGTACCGCGTGCCGTACGACGTCAAACGGGCTGCCGATGAAGCGAGGCGGAGAGGGCTCCCGGAGGCCTTTGCCCAGATGCTTCTTCGCGGAGTGAGCCTGAGCAGCCTTCTCGAGGAGGAATCCCCCGGCCGTGGAGATCTCCTCATTTCCGCCAGGAAATTTGCGGAACTCTGCGGGGCGGAGGCGGAGCATGCCCGGCAGGTTGAACGCCTGGCCCTGAAGCTGTTCGACCTGCTGAAGCCCCTGCACGGGTTGGGGAAACGCGAGCGCTTCTTGTTGCAATGCGCTGCGATCCTGCATGACATCGGGTGGGTCAAAGGGGGAACCGGGCACCATAAGACCTCTCTGCGCCTGATCCGAGAAGCCCCCCAGCTGGGGTGCTTCTCTTCCCGCGAGAGAGGGATCATCGGTTCGATCGCCCGCTATCACCGGGGCAAACTGCCCAGCGAAGGGCATTCCGCCTACGGGGCTTTGTCCGAAGGGGATCGCTTCACGGTATGCGCCCTGGCCTCGCTGCTTCGGCTGGCCGACGGCATGGACGCGAGCCACGGTTCCGTTGTCCGGGAGATCGCCCTGCGAATGGAGCCAGGCCGGATCTTCATCGAGTGCCGGGTTTCCTCACCCGCCTTCTGGGAGCGCGAGTCGACCGAAAAAAAGAAAGACCTGTTTGAACTTACTTTTCGAAAAGAGTTGAAGATCGAATGGAGCCAAGCGTGAAGAACACGAAAGGGAAAGTGGCCGCCTTCCTTGACATGGGAACGAACTCGGTCAGGCTTTTGGTCGTTCGGGTGGATCCGGGAGGCGTCTATACGATCCTCAACCAGCAGCGGGAGGTTGTCCGGCTGGGGGAAGGAGAGTTCCAGGAACAGATGCTGCAGCCCCAGGCCATGGACCGGGCCATCCTTGTCTGCCGCAAGTTCAAGGACCTGGCCCGGGCCTACGGGGCGGAAGAGATCATCGCCGTAGCAACTTCCGCGACGCGGGACGCGGAGAACCAGGGCAAGTTCCTGGCGCGCCTCGAAAAGGAAGCCGGCCTGGAGGTCCGGGTCATCTCGGGAAGAGAGGAAGCCCGGCTGATTTACCTCGGTGTCTCGAGCGGCATTCACATGGGGGCAAAAAACGCGGTCTTCATCGACATCGGGGGAGGCAGCACGGAAGTGATCGTCGGCAACCAGTCGGATTATGCCTACCTCGACACCCTGAAGCTTGGGGCGATCCGCCTGACGCAGATGTTCTTCCTGCCGGACGAAAAGGGGCCCGTCACCCCGGCACGCTATGCCCTGATCTGCCAGTATGTCAGAAACGCCGCGATCCGGACGGCCCAGAGGGTCAAGGAGCATCGGATCGACATGGCCCTGGGGAGCTCGGGAACGATTCTCAACCTCTCGGAAATCGCCCGGGAGATGAAACTGAAGGGGGGCCATGGAGAATCCCGCCTCGGCAGAGAGGCCTTGAGGAAGGTGGTCCAGACCCTTTGCTCTCTTCCGCTGGAGGAAAGGCGGAAAGTCCCGGGCATCAACCCCGACAGGGCGGACATCCTGGTGGCGGGGGCGGCGATCATCGAGACGCTGATGGACCTGATCGGCCTGAAGGAAATCCAGGTCAGCGAGAGGAGCCTCAGGGACGGCCTTTTGGTGGATTACCTTGCCCGCCAGGGCAATTTCCCGCAGATGGCCGAACTGACGGTCCGGCAGAAAAGCGTCCTTCGGCTCGCGAGGAATTTCAACCTCGACGAGGAACATGCCCTCGTGACCACCCGCCTGACGCTCGACCTGTTCGATTCCGGCCGGGAGGCCGGCCTCCACGCCTACGGGGCCCCGGAAAGGGAACTGCTGGAGCACGCCGTCTTCCTGCACGATATTGGGATGTTCATTTCCTTCTCCAACCACCACGCTCACAGTCACTACATCATCCGCAACGCGGAACTGCTGGGATTCAACCAGACTGAAATCTCGATCATCGCCTGCATCGCGCTTTTCCACAGGAAAAAGCTTCCGGACAAGAAAATCCCCGATTTCGCTTCCCTGGACAAGGCTTCCCGGCAGGTTGTCCGCGTGCTCTCGATGTTCGTCCGGCTCGCGGAAAGTCTGGATAGAACCCACACGGGGCTCGTGGCCGGTGCTCGATTCAGGCGGCTGGACGGAAAACGGGTCATCCTGGAAATCCGGGCGGAGGGCGACATCCAGATGGAACTCTGGGGCGTGCAGTCCCAGGCGGAGGGGTTTCTGAAAACCTTCGGGAAAGAGCTCGAGACCCGGGTTCTTTCTCCCGGGGATGCTACAGGGGGTCCGGTACGTCGATCCCCATCCGGGTCGCCACGGCCCTGAAAAACGTGTCGATATCCTCCTCTGCGTGAAGGGCGACCCGGGAGGAAGGCAGCCACGACCTTGAGATCTCCCCTTTGTTCACCACGGCGATCAAGCCCGGGCACGCCCCGGGCAGCCAGGCTGCAGGAGTCACGGCAAGGGATGAGCCGACCACGAAGAGGAGATCGGCGTTTGCCACGAGATCGCGGCAGTCGTCGAACCGTCGGACATTCTCCCCGAAGAAAACGATATCCGGTTTGATGACCCCCCCGCAGCGCTCGCAGAGGGGAATCCGTTCCCTTGCGATTTTGGCCGCGCTCTCCCCGTAGGAGTATCCCTTCCCGCATTTCGTGCAGTGGCTTTGCCAGACGCTGCCGTGGATTTCCAGGACATTGCAGGACCCCGCCCGCTGGTGAAGGGCATCGATATTCTGCGTGACGATCCCGCTCAACCGCCCCTGGCTTTCGAGAACGGCAAAAAAGCGGTGGGTCCAGGTGGGCTTGACCGTTTCGAGCAGTTTCAGAAAGTCACGGTAGAAATCGTAGAAAAAGGCGGGATTGGCAAAAAAGGTCCCGATCTCGAAGATCCGCTCCGGGTTTTCGATCCCAAGCCTTGAATAAAGCCCATCCGGTCCCCGGAAGTCCGGGATCCCCGCACGGGTCGACATCCCCGCCCCGCTCAAAAGCGCGATGCGGCGGGAAGAAGCAATCATCCCGGCACATCGCTCCGCGTCGGACTCCTGGCGAACGTTCATTCGGATCCCCTCCTTGTCCTCCAAAGTCTACCGCAACCCCCTGACCGGTCAAATCCATCCAGGGGCGTTTTTCCCCTTGAACGAGGTCTTCCTGGCGTGATATAGTTTATGCAAACGGGTGCAAAAAATTGGAGGTGTCTCTGTCATGGCTTTGCGGAAGATCGTCTACGGTGTCGAAGATCGCCCTCCCTTCCCCATCATGGTCCTGGCCGGCCTGCAGCATGTGCTGACCCTGTTCGGGGCTACCACGCTCGTTCCCCTCATTTTCGGGCCTGCCATGGGGATGGACACGCTCCAGATCGGCTTTTTCATTTCCTGCGTCTATTTCGCGATGGGGGTCGCCACGTTGATCCAGACTCACCCGAAACTGGGATCCGGCCTCCCGATCGTTCAGGGCTCCAGCTTCAGTTTCATCCCGCCGATCATGACGATCATCGGGACGTTCAAGGCCGCCGGACCCGCGGTCATCATGCAGAACGTCGGCGGTGCGCTCATCTCCGGGGGGCTGGTCCTGGCGGTCCTGGGGTATACGCGGCTGGTGGGGGTGATCCGCAGGGTCATCACACCGGTCGTCATCGGCCCCACGATCATGGCAATCGGCTTCTCCCTTGCCCCGGTAGCGGTCCAGTTCAACGCTGCGAACTACTGGCCCGTTTCGCTGCTCGTCGTGGTGGGCGTCTTCCTCTTCAGCCTCATCCTGAAAAACAAGTACATCAACATTTTTGCCATCCTCTCGTCGATCGTCCTGGCCTACCTGGTCTGCCTGGTCGCGTCCCTGGGCGGGGTTTTCGCCCCGGGACACCCGGCCTACATCAACCTGGCCAGCATCCAGGCGGCGCCCTGGTTCCGGGATGTCCGAACGCTGGTCATGCCATGGGGTGCCCCGAAATTCAGCCTCCTCACCTTCGGTGCCATCCTGGCGGGCTTCTTCGCCGTGATGATCGAATCCATCGGCGACTATCACTCCTGCTCCTATGCCTCGGGCCTGCCGGATCCCAGCCCGGAGACGATCAGCCGGGGGATCGGGGCAGAAGGGCTGAACTGCATGCTGGCCGGCCTGTTCGGGGCCGTGGGGACCACTTCCTATACCGAGAACATCGGTCTGATCGGCCTGACGGGCGTGGCCTCCAGGTGGGTTGTCCGCACCGGAGCCGTCATCCTCATCATCATGAGCATGATCGGTAAGCTCGGAGCCCTGATCGCCACCATCCCCAGCCCGATCATCGGCGGTGCCTACATCGCCCTTTTCGGGATCATCGGGGCCCTCGGGATCCAGGTTCTCATGAGGGCCGACATGGGAAGCCAGAGGAACGTCCTCATCGTCGGGTTCGCCTTCCTGATGGCCCTCGGGCTTCCCGGATGGGTGGATGGCCAGAAAGCGGCCTTTTTCGCCCATGGGGTTCCGGGACAGGTCCTATGGGCGGTTTTGAAAACTCCCATGGCGGTTGCAGGGGTTTGCGCCGCCTTGTGGGACACCTTGATTCCGGGAACGCCGGAAGAACGGGGCATCAACGCCCAGCCTCGCTAAAAAGCGGAAAAAACGGGAACGGTCGGGGGAAGGCGGCGGAACGATCCGCCGCCTTCCTTTTTTTGCGCTATCATGGAAAGGATGAATGAAAGGGGAGTCACGGCAATGGAGCGATACGATTTCATCATCGTCGGGGCCGGTCCCGCGGGACTTTTCGCTGCGCTGGAACTCGCGCGGGCGGGGAAACGGGTCGCCATTTTCGACAAGGGCTCACCGATCGAAAACCGGAAATGCCCCATCAAGACGGGTTCCGTGAAAAACTGCGTTCATTGCCGCCCGTGCGCCATCGTCTGCGGGTGGGGCGGAGCCGGAGCCTACAGCGATGGGAAACTGACGTTGACCCCGGAATTCGGAGGCAATCTCGAGAAAAGCGTGGGAAGGCAGAGGCTGCTGGATCTGATCGCGGAAGTCGACCGCACCTTCGTCCATTTCGGGGCTGATTCCCCCGTCTTCGAGCCCGATGCGGGCTATGCGGCGGAGGTCATCAAGAGGGGGCGTTCCGCGGGGCTCCAGGTCATCCCGGCGAGAATCCGCCATATGGGGACAGACCGGGCGAAGCTTGTCCTCGCCAACTTTTACAGCCACCTGAAAGAGGTCTGCACGGTTTTCACCGGAGTCGAGGTGAAGTCGGTCCTGGCGGAACGGAACGAAATCCGGGGGATCCTTCTCGAGGACGGGACTCGTGTGTTCGCCCCGGCGGTCCTTCTCGCACCGGGCAGGGAAGGCGCTACCTGGATGGAGAGAGTCGCTGCCGATCTTGGCCTGGCGGTGGATTCCCTGCCCGTGGATATCGGGGTACGAGTGGAAGTCCCAGACGAGATCGCCAACGACCTCACGGAACAATTCTACGAAGTCAAGGCGGTGTTCGACGCCCCCACCTTTGACGACCGGGTCCGGACCTTCTGCATGTGTCCCCACGGGGAAGTCGTCACGGAGTACCAGAGCGACTCGGGCCTGGTGATCGTGAACGGACACAGCAACCGGGACCGCAAGACCCAGAACACCAACTTCGCCATCCTGGTGAGCACGGAGTTCACGCAGCCGTTCCGCGATCCGAACGGGTATGGCGGAGCCATCGCCAGGCTGGCCAACATGCTTGGAGGGACAGTCCTCGTCCAGCGCCTGGGGGACTTGAAGGCGGGAAGACGCTCGACTGCGGGACGGATCGAACGAGGACTGGTCAGGCCCACCCTTCTGCAGGCCGAGCCGGGAGATCTTTCCTTTGCGTTGCCGTACAGGCATTTGACCGACATCCTGGAGATGATCCGGGCCCTGAACGTCATCATGCCCGGGATTGACGGCCCCCATACCCTGCTGTACGGGGTGGAGGTCAAGTTCTACAGCCTGCGCCTGGCGCTGGACAAGGGGCTTCAGGCCTCGATCCGGGGGCTATACGCGGCAGGAGATGGGGCAGGGGTCACGCGAGGGTTGGTGCAGGCATCCGCGAGCGGTCTCGTGGCGGCCCGCGATTTCCTTGACAGGGCCGGGGAGGGGCGCTAAGATTGTCTTATCTGAAAACATTATCAACAACGTGGGCAAGGGCCCGATAACAGGAGGGGATGAAGGATGATGAAAGCCCGTATGAATGAGGCGCTGAACAAGCAGATCAACGAGGAAGCTTTTTCTTCCTACCTGTACCTTTCCATGTCTGCATGGTTCGAGAGCCAGAACCTGAAAGGGTTCGCGAACTGGATGAAGGTTCAGGCCCAGGAGGAAGCGGTTCATGCGAAAATCTTTTTCAATCACATCGTCGAAAGGGGCGGCAGGGTGAAACTGGAGGCCATCGCGGCGCCCAAGACGGAATGGGCTTCCCCCCTGGAGGCGTTCAAGGACACCCTGGAGCACGAGAAGCACATCACCTCATGCATCCACGGCCTGATGGACCTGGCGGTCGAGGAGAAGGACCACGCGGCGGCCATCGCCCTTCAGTGGTTCGTTTCCGAGCAGGTTGAGGAAGAAGCCAACGCCGAGGAACTGCTGTCAAAGCTCGAGATGATCGGGGATTCGAAGAACGGCCTGTACATGCTGGACAAGGAACTGGCCGCGAGGGTGTTCAAGGTGCCTGCAGGGGTCACGATTTAGCCGTTCTTCCGTTTTTTGAGGATCTGCGCGGGGCAGCGGCCTGCCCCGCTTTTTTATCAGGCATTTCGAGCCCAAAGGGGGGAATTCCATGGAAGCGACTGGTCCGATTGATGTCAAGGCGCTCTTCAACCTGACCTACGGCATGTATCTCGTCTGCACGGAGTGGGAAGGACGCAGGAACGGTCAGGTCGCCAACTCCGTGATGCAGGTTACAGCGACGCCCAACACGGTGGCCGTTTGCCTGAACAAGGCGAACCTGACCTGGGAACTTCTCATGAAAAGCGGGAAATTCTCGGTGTCCGTTCTGGAGGAAGAAGTCCCCATGACGTTCATCGGGACTTTCGGTTTCAAGAGCGGGCGGGAAATTGACAAATTCGCGGCTTGCAACTGGAAGACGGGGCCTGCCGGAACGCCGATCGTTCTCGATTACGCCCTTTCCTGGATCGAGGCGAAAGTTTTCGACCGAATCGACGTGTATACCCACAGCGTCTTTTTCGGTGAGGTGCTCTCCTCTTCCTGCCTCAAGGAAGGGTGTCCGCTGACTTATGCGAATTACCACCTCGTCAAGAAGGGCAAATCTCCCAAGTCGGCCCCGACCTACAACCTGAACGCCGTCAAGTGAGGAGGGAACGCAATGAACGGAAGTGCGATTGAAGTCAGACCCGGGATTTACTGGGTCGGAGCGATCGACTGGGGACTGCGTGATTTCCATGGGTACTCGACGGAGCTCGGTTCGACCTACAATGCCTTTCTCGTCATCGATGAACACGTCACGCTGTTCGATACGGTGAAGGCGACCCACACGGAAGAGATGCTCTGGAGAATCAGCCAGGTGATCGATCCGCAGCGCATCGACACCATCGTGGTCAATCATGCGGAAATGGATCACAGCGGGAGCCTCGGCCGGATGGTCGAAACGATCCGCCCTGAAAGGATCTTCGCCTCGCCGGCCTGTGAGAAAGCCCTCAAGGCTCATTTCCACTACCGGGACTGGCCCGTCCGCGTGGTCAAAACCGGGGACCGGCTGAACCTCGGGAAACGGAACGTGGCCTTCCTTGAAACCAGGATGCTGCATTGGCCGGATAGCATGTTCTCTTTCCTGGAAGAGGACGGCCTTTTGATTTCGAGCGATGCCTTCGGGGCGCACTATGCCTCCAGCGAGCGTTTCGATGACGAGGTCGAAACGGGGGAATTGATGCACCAGGCCGCAAAATATTACGCCAACATCCTGAATCCGTATTCCCCGCTGGTGATCAACCTGCTCGAGCAGGTTCGGAAACTCGGACTGAAGATCGACATGATCGCGCCCGACCACGGGGTTATCTGGAGAAAGGATCCCGGCCGGATCCTCTCTGCCTACGCGGATTGGGCCGCCCAGAAGACAAGGGAGAAGGTCCTCGTTGTTTTCGATTCCATGTGGCACAGCACCGAAAAAATGGCGGAATCCGTGGGACAGGGGTTGATGGAAAAGGGGGTTTCGGTCCAGGTCATGGATCTGCACGGCTGGCATCGCAGCGATGTCGTGACGGAACTGCTGGATGCCCGGGGGCTGGTGCTGGGTTCCCCGACCCTGAACAACGGGATGCTCCCCCGGATGGCGGACATGATCTGCTACGCCAAGGGCCTGCGGTTCACGAATCGAGTGGGGGCCGCGTTCGGTTCCTACGGTTGGGGTGGAGAGGCGGTAAAGCTCCTGAACGAGGCGCTGGACGAAATGAAGGTGCGGCGGGTGCATGAAGGCCTTCGGGTTCAGTATGTTCCCACCGGCGAGGATCTCGACCGCTGCCGGGAGCTTGGACATACCGTTGCTGCGGCCGTTCTCGCCGATTCCCATTGACGATTCGGAATCAAAACGGCCTTCCCCTGGCCGGTGCGGCCTGCCTTCGGGATGAACTGGAAAGGCTTTACCGGGAATACAACCGCCCGGAGTGGATATCGCCGGATCCCCTGGAGTGCGTGATTCCCTTCGGGAACACCCGGGACCGCGAAATTGCCGCGCTGGTGGCTTCCAGTCTCGCCTACGGACGAGTCCGCCAGATCCTGAAAAGCGTTCGCAAAGTCCTCGACCGGCTGGGGGAAAGCCCGCGATTGGCCCTGGAAAACTCAACCCGCCCGCAGCTTGAGCGCGATTTTTCTTCTTTCCGGCACCGTTTCACGTCGGGAGAAGACCTGGTCGACCTCCTCTGGGGAGCGCGGAAGCTCTGTCTTCGTCACGGAGGGCTTGAGTCTGCGTTCCTTTCCGGCAGCGCGCCGGGGGAAACCTACGTGAACGAATTGGAGTTGTTTATCCGGAGCCTCGAGGAAGAGGGGGGCGCGAAAAGGAAAAACAGCCTTCTCTGCCGACCCTCATGGGGAAGCGCCTGCAAGCGCCATTGGCTCTTCCTGAAATGGATGATCCGGTCCGATGCGGTGGATCCAGGAGGGTGGAGCCGATGCGACCCCGCCCGGCTGGTGATCCCTCTGGATACCCACATGCACCGGATTGGCAGGGCTCTTGCCTTCACGCGGCGAAATGCGGCCGACCTCAAATCTGCGATGGAAATCACGCGAAGCTTCCGGGTCATCGCTCCCCGGGACCCGACGCGCTACGATTTCGTGCTGACCCGGTTCGGTATCCGGGAGGACCTTTCCTGGGAGGACCTGCTAAGGGGATGCAAGGCGGCCGCGGGCCGTGTCGACCTGCCGGAGGATCGCCATTCCGGCCAGGAAGAAGAGGGAGAGGGCCAGGGCTCCGTAGCGGGGAGACCCCGTAAGCTGCAGGATCGAGGTGAACAGGGCAGGGCCCGCGATCCCCGAGAACTTGCTGGATAGATCGTAGAACGCGTAGAATTCGGCACTCCGCTCCGGAGGGATCATGGAACCGAAGAGGCTCCGGCTGAGTGCCTGGGTCCCCCCCTGGACCGTCCCGATCCCGATGGCGAGCACCCAGAATTGCCAGGGTTTGGCAAGAAAGAACGCCCAGACCGAAAGGCAGACGTATCCCGCCAGGCCGATGAAGATCGCGGCCTTGGAACCGATCCTGCCGGCCAGCCGTCCGAAGGCCAGGGCAAAAGGAATGGCCACGAACTGGGTGGCCAGAAGGGCCCCCAGGAGGTGCTCCCGGCCGATTCCCAGCGCAGAGGCATAAAGGGCTCCCAGCTTGATGACCGTTCCGATCCCGTCGTTGTATAGCCAGAAGGCCACCAGGAACAAAAACGCATCGGGGTAGCGCCGGAGAGAACGGAGCGTGGAAAAGGGACGCCCCAGCGGGTTGCCTCCCTGCGTTGCGGTGGGATCCGGTGGAGGCTCCGGAACGAAAACCAGGATCGGCACCGAAAAAAGAGCCCACCAGGCCGCGACCGTCAAAAAGCTCAGCCGCATCCCTGTTTCGGCGGGCAACCTCGCGATCATCACCACGTTGATGGCCAGAAGGATTCCTCCACCCAGGTAGCCGACCGCGTACCCCCGGCTCGAAGCGCCATCCAGTTCAGAAGGGCCCGCTAGGTGGGGCAGTAGCGAGTCGTAGAAAACGGAAGAGAGAGAAAATCCCAAGGTCCCCACGACCAGGAGGCATAGGGCGAGGCCCCATTGTCCCCTTCCCACCCAGGCCAGACCGGCTGAGGCCGCGACGCCCAGCAGGGTGGTCGCCGCCAGTCCCTGTTTTTTCCAGCCACGGGCGTCCGCTACGGCTCCCGAAAAAGGGGCCGTGACCACGGAAAGAAGCAGGGCTGCCGCAGACGCGCTGCTCCAATAGGAGAGCGCGGAAGAAACCGGGAGGTTCGCGGCGGCCACTTCACGGTAATAGACGGGCAGGATGGCGGCCATGACCGTCGTTGCGAAAGCGGAATTCCCGGCATCGTAGAGAGCCCAGCTCCAGAGTCGCGCTTCTTTCTTCCCGAGATTCAACGGATTCCCCTCTTTCTTGAAGGATGGGCCGGAGCCCTGTTCTTTTCCTGATTATGAAGGAAAGGGCAACGGGGTTCCATCGGCGATCCTTGACAAAAAACAGGAAAAAAGGTATCCATATACCAATATTTTCGGTGCAGGAGGAAGCAGCCGATGGGAAAAAGCGTACGGCCCTTGATTCGAATCGAGGAGGAGAAATGCGATGGGTGCGGTCTTTGCGCCGGGGCCTGCCAGGAGGGGGCGATCGCAATTGTTGACGGCAAGGCCCGCCTGACGAGTGAGAGTTCCTGTGACGGACTTGGAGCCTGTCTCGGAGAATGCCCGAGGGGAGCGATTACCATCGAAACAAGGGAAGCCGAGGACTTCGACGAAACAGCGGTCCTTAGGGACCGGCACGGAAGTGAAAAGCCCAAGCCGTTGGCTTGCGGCTGCCCTGGAACGATGGCAAGGAGTTTGAAAGAAATGACGAACCCTGATCTTAAGAAAGGGGTATCCCGGGAAAGCCAGAACGAGTACAGCAAGACCCGGTCGTCGGGGCTCGCGAATTGGCCGGTTCAGCTCTCCCTGGTGCCGATCAACGCCCCCTACCTGGAAAAGGCCCGCCTTTTGCTTGCTGCCGACTGCACGCTTGCAGCCGTTTCAGACTTTCATACGCGTTTCCTCGATGGCCGTAGGGTCCTCCTGATGGGGTGCCCGAAACTGGACGATGCAAAGTTTTACGAGGAAAAGGTCCGTTCGATTCTCACGAAGAACGATATTGAATCGATCGAAGTGCTCACGATGGAAGTTCCCTGCTGCAGCGGTCTCACCAGGGTTGTCCGGTCGGCGATCGAGGCGGCGAACAGACCGCTCGACCTCAACCTGACGAGGGTAAACATACAAGGAGAAGAAACAGAGACCGAGGCGCTACGATACCCTTGTAACGAAGAGAAACTAGAAGAAGAAAGTATAGTAGAATAAAAAAAGGCAATTTTTGATCACGAACGAAAGGGGAGAAGACCGGATGTTCTGTTATCAGTGCGAGCAAACGGCAAAAGGGACAGGCTGCACGGCTTTCGGAGTCTGCGGCAAGGATCCTGAAACGGCTGCGCTCCAGGATCTTCTGATCTGGGCCGCCAAGGGCATTGCCCAGTACGGGGACAGGGCGAGAAAACTCGGCGCCAGGGACCCGAAGGTGGATGTTTTCCTGCTGGAGGCGCTGTTTACGACCGTCACGAACGTCAATTTCGATCCCGCCAGGCTTGAAGGGCTCCTTCACAAGGCCTGGGAAATGAAGGAACACGCCAGGAAACTCTATGAAGAAGCCTGTAAGGGACAGGGAAAATTCCCTGAAAGATTGGACGGGCCAGCAGCCTGGTCCCCGGCGGAAGGCCTCAGTGCCCTCGTGAAGCAGGGGGAGGCCGTTTCTCCCGAGCTTCAAATCGAAAAATGGGGCCAGGACCTGGGAGGCCTGCACTGGCTGGTCATTTACGGCCTGAAGGGGATGGCCGCTTACGCGGACCACGCGAAGATCCTCGGCCAGGAGGACGAGGAGGTCTACGCATTTTTCCACAAGGCATTGAGGCGTCTTGCGGAAGAGCCGATGGGCGCAGACGAGCTTCTCGGGTTGGCCCTCGAATGCGGAAAGGTCAACCTGAAGATCATGGGACTGCTTGACGCCGCCAACACCGGGGCCTACGGTCATCCCGTGCCGACAAAAGTCCGGGTGACGCCGGTGAAGGGGCACGCGATCCTCGTTTCGGGGCATGACCTGCTGGACCTGGAGGAACTCCTCCGGCAGACCGAGGGCAAAAGGATCAACGTGTACACCCATGGAGAAATGCTTCCTGCCCACGGATACCCCGCACTCAAAAAGTACCCGCATTTCGTTGGGAACTACGGTGGGGCCTGGCAGGATCAACGGGAAGAATTTGAGAGATTCCCGGGAGCGATCCTGATGACCACCAACTGCATCCAGAAGCCGAAGGAGAGCTACATGGGACGGATCTTCACCTCGGGCCTGGTGGCCTGGCCGGGTGTGACCCACATCCCGGACAGGAACTTCGCCCCGGTGATTGAAGCCGCCCTTGCGGCCCCTGGATTTGCCGAGGATGAACCGGCGAAGGAAATCCTGGTAGGGTTCGGGCATAACGCGATCCTGGGCACAGCTGAAAAAGTCATCGACCTGGTCAGGCAGGGGAAGATCCGGCATTTCTTCCTGATCGGTGGCTGTGATGGCGCCAAGTCGGGACGAAACTACTACACCGAGTTCGCCCAGAAAGCCCCGTCGGATACCGTCATCCTGACGCTGGCCTGCGGCAAGTACCGCTTCAATAAGCTGGAGTTCGGGGAGATCGAAGGCATCCCGCGGCTGCTGGACTGCGGGCAATGCAACGATGCCTATTCCGCCATCCAGGTGGCAGTGGCCCTGGCGAATGCTTTCGAGACGGACGTAAACAGCCTTCCGCTTTCGCTGATCCTGTCCTGGTACGAACAGAAGGCGGTCTGCATCCTGTTGACGCTGCTGCACCTGGGGATTCGGAATATCCGCCTTGGACCCAGTCTGCCAGCATTCGTCACGCCGCCGGTGTTCGAGATCCTGCATGAAAAGCTGAACATCATGCCGATCACGACGGCAGAAGCGGACCTGAAGGCGATCCTGGGATAGGAGGAAAACCATGGGATGCGGATGTGATTGCGCTAGCTGCGGAGGACAGGCCCCCCGGGAATCGGAATTTGCGGGGAAAGTATTCTCCCCATCCGAGCTTCTGGATTACCAGGATGGAGGGATCGTCAGCCGGTCCGTTCTGGATGGAGAGGGGGGAAGCGTGACTCTTTTCACCTTCGATGCCGGGCAATCCTTGAGCGAGCACAAGGCTCCTTTTGATGCGCTAGTCGTGGCGCTGGAGGGCGAGGCGGAGTTCACGGTCGGAGGGGGTCGCCACCGGCTTTCTCCCGGCTTGATGCTGGTCATGCCGGCGAATGTCCCCCACTCGATGAAAGCGGAGAAGCGGTTCAGAATGATGCTGGTCATGATACGAAACTAGGCGGAAAGGCCTGAAGACAAAACGCGGGAGAAAGGGGCGAACGGCAAGCGGAACAAGCGCGCGCCGTTCGCCCCTTTAATCGACCTGTTTCCCCCTGGTGTTGGTAAGAAGAACGCCTGCGAGAGTCAAGGCGCCGCCTAGGAGGGAAAGAAGGCTTGGCACCTCGCCGATCCACAGCCAGGCGATGGCGATCGCGAGCACGGGCGAGAGATAGAGGGAGGTTGTGAGGCGGGAGGCGGGCATTCTCGAAAGGGCATAGGTCCAGGTGCTGTATGCGATCGCTCCGGGGAACACGCCGAGATAGACGACAGAAAGAGTGGCCTCCAGCGGGGCCCTGACGATCGCCGCGGGAAGTCCAGGAGCAAAGACGAGCATGAACAGTGTCCCGGCGGTCATCGCGTAAGCGGTGAAGGCGACCGGGTCGTATCGCTTGAGGAAGGGTTTCTGGAAAACGTTGTACAGGCTGCTGCCGAGGGAGGAGATCAGCACGAGGATGCAGCCCTCGTTCAGGGCGATCCCTCCCCCCTCGCCGAACGAAATCAGGGCGACCCCTGCGACGCTGACCCCGATCCCTGCCCAGCCAGCGGGGCGCAGCCTCTCTCCAAGAAGAAAAACCGCCAAAAAAGCGGTCATGACAGGGGTGAAGGAAACGATCAAGCTTGCGGCCCCCGCAGAAACGCTTTGCTCCCCGTAGTTCAAAAAGACGTGATAGACGGTGAACCCCAAAAAACCGACTAGGAGGATGCGCGGAAGATCCTTGGGCTCCGGCAGGCCGAACCCCCGGCTTCGGGCATACAGGCCCATGGCGATCGAACCGCAAAGAAAGCGAAGCAGGGCGAGCTCGCCGGGCGAATAGGCGGTAAGGCCGGCCTTGATGCCTGCAAAGGCCGAGGCCCATAGAAGCAGCGTGACCGCAACCGCAAGAGGGGTTTTCAAGTCTTTCGTGAGGGGCATCCCGAGCCTCCGTGAAAAGAATGGTTCTTATTCTACCGCAATTCCAGGTTAGACTTGCCATTCATGGCATTCAATCTTAAACTATCCGGTAGAAAATCAGACAGGTGATCCTTCAATCTGGTAGCGGAAGGGGCGTGAGGCATGGGAAAGCGAGGCCAATCCTGCAAATCAACAGAACCCCACCTGTGCGTACTTGCAGAAAGCGGCGGGATCGAAGGGGATTGGGAGGCTTACGTCGCCCGGGTTAAAGCCCCGCGATTTGTCTGCCGCAAATGCGGCCGGGTCGCCGGCGAGGCCGGTTTGCTATGCGATCCGGAAAGGCTTTGAGGGAGATTCAAAAGGGAAAGGAGAATCGGCATGTCACAACCGCGACTGAGCAAAGTTCCGCACACCTTTGTCCTCCTGTTTTCGCTTGTCATTCTGGCGGTCATCGGAACGCACCTGCTCCCGGCTGGAGAGTTCGACCGTGTCAAGGACACCAAGACGAACAAGACGATCGTCGTGGCCGGGACCTACCACCGTGTTGACCCCAACCCCCTGGGCGTTTTTGATACCTTCATCGCCGTCCAGAAGGGAAGCATTGACGCTGCAGAAGTGATTTTCTTCGTCTTTTTCGTCTACGCCTCCTTCTACATTGTTCTCCAGACCGGGGCGCTCCACTCATTCATCGGGTGGCTCCTGAGGGTCCTGAAGGGGAAGGAAGTGATCCTGATCCCGACCTTCATGTACCTTTTCGCTCTTGGGGGTTCCATCTTCGGGATGTTCGAGGAAACTTTCGGTTTCATCCCGCTCTTCGTGGGGCTGGCCATCGCCATGGGATACGACGCAATTGTCGGCATGAGCATGGTATCTTTCGGCGTTGCCATGGGGTTTGCCGCGGCCTTCATGAACCCCTTCACGGTTGGCCTGGCACAAAAATTCGCGGAGCTGCCTCTTTTTTCCGGCATGACGCTTCGAATCGTGAGCTGGTTTGTCTTCGTTTCGATGGCGGTCTGGTGGACCCTTCGCTACGCCGCGAAGATCAAGGCCGACCCGACCAAGAGCATCATGTATGGCGTCGACATGGGCAAGCTTGCCCTTGACCACAACGAACTGGTGACGAAGCACTTCCACGCGCGCGACAAGCTGATCCTGGGGTGGGTTGTCGGTACGGTCGCGCTGTTGATCTGGGGGGTCATCAAGAAAGGCTGGTATTTCGACGAATTGGCGGGTCTTTTCGTGATCATGGGGGTCGTGGCCGGCTTCCTTGCCGGGTGGGGACCCAGCAAGATCGCCATGACTTTCGTCGAGGGATGCAAGGACATCGTTTTCGGAGCCCTTGTCATCGGGCTGGGGCGAGCCATCCTGGTGGTCATGCGGGAAGGAAAGATCATCGATACCGTGGTTTACGGGATGTCGCTCCCCCTTTCGGCTTTTCCGCGGTGGGTCGCCGCCGAAGGGATGCTTTTCGTCCAGACGCTGATCAATTTCTTCATCCCATCGGGTTCCGGGCAGGCTTCCACGACGATGCCGATCATGGCCCCGCTTTCGGACCTCCTCGGGATCTCCCGGCAGACCGCGGTTCTGGCCTTCCAGTATGGCGACGGCTTCTCGAACATTTTGTGGCCGACGACCCTGCTTCCCGTCATCTGCGGGATCGCGAAAGTCCCGATCGAACGGTGGTGGCGCTATTTCGTTCCGTTCTTTGGGTTGATCTTCGTCGTGCAGATGATCTTCATCGCCGTTGCGGTCATGATCGGCTGGCAATAGGAAAAAAGCTGCAGGGCCTGAAAAAGCAGGAAAGAGGCGCGGCCAGGGGGGAGAGATTCCCCCCGCCGCCTTTTTCGAAGGGAGGGGGTAATCGTGGAGCTTGACCTGCTCATCCGGAACGGGATCCTCCTGGACCCGGTCAATCGAAGCGAAAAGCGGCTAAACCTGGGGGTCCGGCAAAGTACCATCGCTTACATCGGCGAAGAGGCCCCTGCGGCAAAACGCTTGATCGATGCCGAGGGACTCATGGTGTCCCCTGGATTCGTGGATACCCACATGCACGACGAGGAGCTCGAGGATCCCGGTACCATCCAGCAGGCGCTTTTGAGGCAGGGCGTGACGACCGCCCTGGCGGGGAACTGCGGATCGGGTCCTAGGCTGGAACGCGTCATGGAAAAGCGGAGTTCCCCGTGGCTCAACCTCGGCTACCTCACGGGACACCGGGCCCTTCGGGAAGACGCCGGAATCTGGGATGTCTACAGGGCGGCCACGGAAGCCGAGATCGAAAGGATGGGGGAACAGCTGAAAAAAGAACTTTCCCTGGGCTCCTTCGGGCTTTCGTTCGGCCTGGAGTACGCTCCAAACACCAGCCCGCGGGAGATCGAGGCCCTATGCCGGATCCTGGCGGACCACCCCAATCGATTCGTTTCCATCCACATCCGTCACGACGGCCCGGAGTGCCTGGAATCGGTGGCGGAAGCGATCGGGCTGGCCGAACGGTTCAGGATCCGCGTGCAGGTGTCCCACCTGGGGAGCATGACGGCCTTCGGATTTACCGAACGCTCGATCCGGCTGATCGAGGAGGCCAGGGCGCGGGGAACCGACGTCACGTTCGACTGCTACCCCTACGCGGCTTTCTGTACCTTCATCGGATCCACGGTGTTTGATCCGGGCTTCGAGGAAAGATGGGGAAAGGGATTGGAAAGCCTGGAAGCGGCCAGCGGGAAGTACCGGGGGAAACGGCTGACGCCTGAAATCTACGAAGACATGCGGAAAAACGATCCAAAGGCTCTTATCATTGCCCACGTCATGAACGAGTGGGAGATCCGGGCCTGCCTTCGCCATCCTCTCTGCGCCGTCGCTTCAGACGGTGTCCTGCACGACGGCGAAGGTCATCCGAGGGCAGCCGGGGCATTCCCGAGAGCCCTGCGCTGGCTCAGGGAAGAAGGGCTTTCCTGGCCCGAAGCGGTCCGCCATGCGACGGTCCTCCCCGCCGAGATGTCCTGGCTGCCCGTTGGGAGGATGGAAGTGGGTGCGCCTGCCGACCTGGTGCTCTTTTCCCCGGAAGGGTTGTGCGACCGCGCGACGTTCGAAGACCAACTGGCTCCGCCGGAGGGAATCGCCGCCGTCCTGGTCAACGGTCAAATCGCGGTTGAGGACGGGGTCCTTTCGCCTGAACCTCGTGGGCGGCTTCTGTTGAGGGAACCGTAAGGTTCCCGAAGGAGGGAAACGCCGTGAAGGATACTGCAAGTCTCATGAAAAGGGTGAACGAGGCGATCGACCGGCTTGCACCGGAAGCGATTGCCCTGAGCGACGATCTTGCCGCAAACCCGGAGATCTCCGAACAGGAATTCGAAAGCAGCCGCAAGCATGCAAGATTCCTCGAGCGGGCCGGTTTTGAGGTGGAAATCCCGTTCTACGGAATCTCCACGGCCTACAGGGGCCGAATCAACAGGGGTGCCAACGGCAGGGTTGCCCTGCTGGCAGAGTACGACGCCCTGCCTGAGATTGGTCACGCCTGCGGCCACAATGTCCACGGGGCCATGAGCCTGCTTGCGGGAGCCGGTCTTGCCGCCGTGATGGACGAACTGGAAGGCGACCTCTGGGTGACGGGCACACCGGCGGAGGAGACGAACGGGGCGAAGATCACAATGGCCGCCGGAGGTCTTTTCGATGAGGTGGACCTGGCTTTGATGATCCATTCCGGCGGGAGGGACACCTACGTGCGCTACCGGGCTCTTGCCATGGACGCCCTGGAGTTCTGCTTCAAGGGCCGGGCGGCCCACGCCGCCGGGGCTCCCTGGGAGGGGAGGAACGCCCTGAATGGAGCCACGCTCTTTTTCCACGCCATCGACATGCTGCGGCAGCATGTCCGTCCCGAAATCCGGATGCACGGGATCATCACCCAGGGCGGTGCGGCGCCGAACATCGTACCGGAAACTGCCGTCGCCCGTTTCTATTTCAGGTCCCCTTTCCGCTCGCAGTTGGACCGGTTGCTCTCGAGGGTGACCCGGGCGGCCCAGGGAGTCGCCCTGGCGACGGAGACCGAGGTCGAATGGAGGAATTTCGAGCTTTCCTTCGATGAAGTCCAGCCGAACGAGACGGCAGAAACGCTGATGGAGGAAGTCTTTTCGGAGTTCGGGGTTTCCTTTGGTCCCTGTCCCGGGGCCCAGGGATCCTCGGACGTGGGAAACGTGAGCAAGCGATGCCCGGCGCTTCAGCCGACCCTGTCCATCACGAAGCACCCTTATGCCTGGCATACCCGGGAATTCGCGGCGGCCACCGTTCAGCCGGAAGCTCACGAAGCGCTCGTAAAAGGGGCACGCCTCCTTGCAGCCGCCGCCTTGCGGACGTTCCTCGACCCGGGGCTGCGGAAGAAGATGCGGGAGGATTTTGAAAGGGAGAAGGAAAAGGTGGTTCTCTGAGACAAGCTGTCATTTGCTGTGGAAGAAGGGGGGAATCGGCCTTGGATCTGCTGGAAAGACTGAAGGGAACCTTTGATCCCGATGAGGTCCTGTTCCTCGCGGGGGACCTGGTTCGCATTCCCAGCCACTCCCAGGTTCCCGGAAGGGAGACCGCGGTGGCTCGGTGGCTGGCGGGATGGCTCGAGAAGAACGGGATCGAAGTGATGCTCCGCCCCGTGGTGGAGGAGCGGCCCAACGTGATCGCCACCCTGAAAGGGACGGGAGGTGGCCGGGCGTTGATGCTGAACGGGCATCTGGATACCGTCCCGCCGTACTCGATGTCGATCGATCCCTTTTCTGGAGAGCTGAAGGACGGACAGATCTGGGGGAGGGGCAGCGCAGACATGAAGGGGGCCTGCGCTGCCATGGCCATGGCCCTCGTGGCCCTGAAGCGGAGCGGGATCCGATTGGCAGGGGACCTGTTTTTCACGGGCGTCATCAACGAGGAACTGAAAAGCGAGGGCAGCGAGGACATCGTCCTGAACGGGCCGAAAGCCGACGCGGTGATCGTCGGTGAACCGTCTGAATTGAACCCCAGCATTGGGCATAGAGGGCTCGAGTGGATCGAGATTGAAGTGATCGGCCGCGCCGCCCACGGAGGACGCCCGCAGCTGGGAATCAACGCCATCTCGAAGATGGCGGCCTTCATCCGGAAACTGGAAACGGAACTGCCTCCCCGCCTGAAAACCCGTGCCCACCCCCTCATGGGGCCCCCGATTTTCAATCTAGGGGTCATCCACGGGGGAATGCAGCCCAGCAGCGTTGCGGACCGATGCATCTTGCAGGTGGATCGACGGCTGGTTCCAGGCGAAACGTGGCAGTCCGTGTTCGCGGAACTGGAAGAGATCATCGGGCTCTGCAAGGCGGAAGATCCCGACTTCAACGCCCGCCTGAGGAGAATCCCTGACAACATGGCGACGATGGACCATCTCCCGATGGAGTTCCCGCTGGATCACCCGCTTCTCGGGATCCTGGAGAAAACGGTGGAGGAGGTGACCGGCAGGAAGCCGCAGAGGACCTGCTGCACGGGCTGGACGGATGCCGCGCTTTTCTCCAACCAGGGAAAGACCCCGGCGCTGGTTCTCGGTCCCGGCACCATCGCGGTAGCCCACGGTGCGGAAGAGCATTGTCCGGCCGACCAGATCGTCCAGGCCGTCCTGGTTTACGGCCTGGCGGCGGTAAGGTTCTGCGGAAAAGCCGACTGAAAGACGGTTACGGCAAATACGAGGGGAATCTCCGCCGGAGGTTCCCCTTGCTTTTTCCGCCTGTTTCCTTCAGGATGAAGCTGAAACAGAAATCAGGAAAGGGGTCCGTGAAGATCGAATGAGCCTGCTTCCCTACTGGGACCAGAACGTCGACCTTGATGTCGTTAACTGGCTTCCCTACTGCCTTGACTACAATCCCGTTTCCGTGAACGGGATGCACAGCGAAACGCTCAGATCCATTGCAGCCCTATCGCTGGAGATGGACAGCGAATTCCTTTACCTGCGCAGCATGCGGAGCGGATGCGTGGGAACGCTTTTCAGGGAAAACCTCATCGACCCGGGCCGGGACCACCGGCTGAACCTGGGGTTCTCCATGGTCTTCGGCTACTCCCGGCTCATGGAGGCGCTGCTTCACCTGGTTTCCAAGGCGAGCCTCGAGGTGAAGGCGGGAGTGACACTCTGCGGGGTCTGGGACCGGGACATCCTTCTTGATGAAAGCAAGGTCATTGCCCTGGTGAGCGAAAATCCCCTTTTTGACGAGGAGAAGTTCCTCGAAGCCCTCGCGGAGGTCATGGCCAAGGCCGGCGGCCGGAAACGGCAGGCTTCCTTTTACGCCGAACGGTTCGGCTACCGCCGGTTTTCGATCCCCTACGAAACGGATGACGTGCAGCAGCTCGCCATTTCCCAGCTTCTGCACGATTTCGAATTCGAGGAAACACGGGCGATTGTCGGGCCGAGGCCGGAGATCCCCCTTTCCGTGCCCGGCTTCCCGTCGGGGCTCTAGGATGAACGGCTCTATCCGCCCGGATTGGGACAGCTATTTCATGGCGATCGCCTCGGTGGTGGCTACAAGAAGCACTTGCCTGCGCCGGAAGGTCGGGGCGGTGATTGTGCGCGACCGCCAGATCATCAGCACGGGATACAATGGAGCCCCCAAAGGGGTTTTGCACTGTGCGGAAGTGGGATGCCTGAGGGAAAGGCTGGGCATCCCCTCGGGCGAACGTCACGAGATCTGCCGGGGTGCGCATGCGGAAATCAACGCCATCGTCCAGGCTGCCGCGACGGGATCCGCAACCGCGGGTGCGGATCTTTACTGCACTCACGAACCCTGCTCCTTCTGCACGAAGGCGATGATCAACGCCGGAATCCGTCGTGTCCTTTTCGTTTTCCCCTACCCGGACCCCCTGGCCCGTCAACTGCGGGAGGAGGCCGGGCTGGAGGCCGTCAACTTGCCGGAATCGACCCTGCTTGTGAAAGTCTAGAAACCGATGGTGGAGGGATGATCGATGGAAGCAGACAGGAACAAGGCATGGGAACTTTTGCTGGGGCACAACAAGGAAGACATGCACATCAAGCATGCCCTGGCGGTCGAGGCCGCCATGAGGCACTTTGCAGCGCTGGCAGGCGAGGACCCGGATCTTTGGGGACTCGTCGGTCTTTTGCATGACATCGATTGGGAGGAAGCCCCCGAAGAGCACGCGAAAAAAGGCCCGGAATGGCTCAGGCAGGCCGGCTACGACGAGGCTTTTTGCCGCGCCGTTTCGTCCCATGCCTGGGAGTACACGGGGACCCGCCCGGAATCCCTCATGGAAAAAACTCTCTACGCCGTCGACGAACTGACGGGCCTTCTGACCGCGGCGGCCCTGGTCCGGCCGAGCCGATCCCTGGCGGACCTCGAGGTCCGGTCGGTGATGAAGAAATGGAAGGACAAAGCCTTTGCCCGGGGGGTAAACCGGGAGGTCATCCAGCGCGGAGCCGAACTTCTCGAAAAGCCGTTGGAATGGCTGATTCAGGAAACGCTCGAGGCCCTGCGGCCGATCGAGAGGGACCTTGGGCTCGGATCCTGACGGGAAGAGCGGCCTTTTTTCGGCCTAAAGGGGTTCCTGGTCGACAAGGGTCCAGGTGACCCGGTTCCCGCTGATTCGGAAGCGAAACAGCAGGTATCCGGCGATGTGACCGTCTTCCACGTAGGCCAGGGCCCAGGCCGGAGCGAAAAACCAGATGGAATCGGGTCCGGGTATGGCCATCGTGCCTCCCAGGACCCCTTTCCAGGGGATCAGGTCCTGCCGGGCGAGAAGGCTCGAACGAAGAAGGGACTCAGGCTCGGCGGTTTTCAGGGCTTTCCCGATCTGTTCCCATTCCGGCTCCGGGATCCTCGAGGAATCAAGCAATCGCCTCAATTGCTCCACCTGTCGCATCGATTCCGCCAACCGCTCAGAGGAGATTTTCGCCTGTCGCTGGTAATGCACTGCTGTCCCCGCCGAGACAGCCAGCAGGACCCCCAGGACAAGAACCCCGAACCGCTTCATGGTGATTCCCCCTTCCCGGACTCGCTCGCCTCGTTGCTTCTTCTCACGGAAAGTTTATCATGGAACAGGAATCGATGCGGGGCCGCAGGAGGCCTCCTGTTGCATTTTCCTGAGAAGGGGAGGATGGGCTTGTTCCTTGTGGGGCACGCAACCGATCGGACGGGCGGGACGGGGGTGACGGTCCTCCTTTTCCCGAAGGGGGCGGTCGCAGGGTGTGACGTCCGGGGAGGAGCCCCGGGAACGCGCGAAACGGATCTGCTGGATGCAGCCTGTTTCATGGAGAAGGTCCATGCCATCGTCCTGACCGGCGGAAGCGCTTTTGGCCTCGCCTCCGCAGACGGAGTCATGGAATTCTGCGAGAAACGGGGCTGGGGGTTCGACACCGGCTGGGGAGTGGTCCCGATTGTGCCGGCGGCTTGCCTGTTTGATCTTGCAGTGGGGGACCCGGGAGCCCGGCCTGGTCCTGAGATGGGACTGAAGGCCTGTGAAGCGGCAGTCCTCCTGGAAGAGTCCCCGATGGGGAACGTGGGGGCCGGGACCGGGGCCAGCATCGGGAAGTACAGCGACCCGAAACGGGCGATGAAGTCCGGGTTCGGATGGTCCACCCTCGAATGGGGGCATGTCAGGGTATCCGCCGTGATGGCCGTGAACGCTTTCGGCGCCGCGAAGGACGAAAGCGGCAGGCTGCTGGCAGGCGCAAGGAACGAAGAAGGGACCCTCCTTTCGCCTTCCGAAGTTCTTCTGCAAGGAGATCCTCCCGTTTCCTGGGGGAGGAACACCACCCTGGGGGTGGTCGTGACAAACGCGGCCCTGACGAAAGCCCAGTGCCGCAGGGTCGCGATGGAGGGACAGGACGGGTATGCCGACGCCCTTTTTCCCGTTCATACCCGTTTCGACGGTGACACCCTTTTCTGCGCTTCGACGGGTCAAGAGCCCACGGATCCACTGCGGGTGGGGATCCTTGCCCGAATGGCTGTCGCAGAGGCAATCCGGTCGGCGGTCCGCTTTGCCTCTTCCGCCTACGGCCTGGCCGGCCTGGCCGGACCTCCGCTTCCGTAAAGGTGCGGATGCAATCCCGGCCCGGTCCGGTAAACTGGAAAAGGGGTCGCTGAACTAGACCGGGAAAGGAAGTGCGGATAGATGGCAATCCGGGTTTTTATCGCGGACGATCACCCGATGACTCGAGCTGGACTGGTAGCCGCCCTGCAGAGAGAGCCCGATTTCGAAATCGTGGGCGAAGCCTCTGATGGAAACGAGGCGTGGCGGATCATCGGGGAGAAGGTCCCTGACGTGGCGCTCATCGATATCCGGATGCCGGGGGAAGACGGCGTGGGGCTTGCGAGGCGGATCAAGGAATCCGGGCTTCCCGTCAGCACGCTGATGCTGACCTCCTACGATGCTCAGCAGTACGTCATGGCGTCCCTGAGGGCAGGGGCGAAAGGCTACCTGTTGAAAACCGCCTCACCGGAAGAGCTGGCAAGGGCCATTAAAACGGTGGCAAAGGGCGGAATATACCTGGATTCCGAGGTCAGCCGGGTCATCGGGGAGCAGGAGATCGTTCCCGAAAGTCTTTCGAACCGGGAGCGGGAGGTTTTGATCCTGACGTCAAAAGGCCTTTCCAGCAAGGAAACGGCAGCAAGGCTGTTCATCAGCGAGCGGACGGTCCAGACACACCTGGCTTCCGTCTACGACAAGCTCGGGGCGAGGAACAAAACGGAGGCCTTGCTGCTGGCGCTCAAGTACGGCGTCATGACCCTGGAGGAGCTTCTCGAATGAAGCGACGCCTTCTGACTGTCCTTGCCCTCGCCATTCTCCTGCCTTCCGTTTCGGTTCTGCTGGCGGCAGGGGTGGGGATTTTCCAGCATCGGCAGGCCATCCGGGCAGTGGCCCGAACCTATGTCCAGGACCTCGCCGAGAGCACCGCCTCAAGGGTTGAGATGGGGTGGGGGTTGACCGAGAGCCTCTTCGCCGCCAAGCCTCCCTCCCGTTTCTGGGGGAACCGCATCTTTTCCCAGGAAGTCGGGATCCCCGGGTGGATAGCCGTACTGGATGCCCAGGGGCGGGTCGTGATGTCCACCCCGGGAGCGCAGATCCTTTCCGAGCTCTGGCGCCCGCAGATGCCGATCGGAGAGGCCGTGGAGACCAAAAACAGGGCCGGGGAAGCCTTCACGGTGGCGGCCTATCCGGCCGGTGACACGGGCCTTTTTGTCATGGCGGCGGTTTCCTGGAAAGAGCTTCTCGGACCCATGCTCCGTTTTGGCCTGCTTTTGCTTTTGCTGGTTGGACTCGTTGGAATGGCTGGACTCGTAGGCGTTTACCTTCTCTGGAAAACGGTGATTTCGCCCCTTAAATCCCTTGAGGCCGAGGTTTCTTCCCTGGAGTGGGGGAAGGATCTGCCCCGGCCGAGGGACGAGGCCGCCGTGAGGGAGATTGGCAGGCTCAGGGAGGAATTCTTTCACCTCGCCCAGACTGCGATCGACCGCTCGGTCCTTTGGAAACGGTATGCCCTCGACCTCGTGCGGGTCCAGGAGGAGGAGCGTGCCCGACTGGCCCGGGACCTGCATGACGGTCCGTTGCAGGACGTCACCGCGATGATCCAGAGGGCTCGCCTTTTCGCGTCTTCCGAGGCGGCAGGACCGGAGAGATCCGTCCATCTTGGCTTGCTGGAAGAATCCGCCCAGGCCGCGGTTCGGGAGATCCGGGCCCTTTGCGACGAGCTGTCGCCTCCATGGCTGGAGCTTGGCCTCGCCGGGGCCCTGACGGAACTTGCGGAAAGGCTTTCCAGGCACCTTGGGCTCCGGATTTTCGTCGAGGCGGATTCCGGGATCGGGGACGGGCTGTCCAAGGAGAAGGTTCTCGCCCTTTTCCGCGTCGCCCAGGAAGCGATCCACAACTCTTTCAGGCATGGCGGGGCGACAGAAGTCTTCGTTCGGCTTTTCCGGGAGGGAGAAACCCTCGTTTTGGAACTGGAGGACCGCGGGAGCGGATTCAACCTGCCCGAGGATCTGACACGGCTCAGGCTCCAGGGCCATCGGGGGCTGGCGAACATGGAAGAACGGATGGCGCTGGTGGGGGGAGAGCTGGTTGTCGAATCCAGGCTGGGGCAGGGAACCCGGGTAACGGCGAGGGTTCCCACCAGCTGAGACGAAAATCGACGGAATCAGGAAAGGGGTGACCCTTCGGGGGCCGATGAGACTGAGAATACTGGGAGCGGCTGAGGAGGTTACGGGTTCAAACTACCTGCTGGAGGCTGGCGGGAGAAGGATCCTCGTGGACTGCGGGCTGTTCCAGGGACGGGACGAGGAGCGCAGGAACCGGGATCCGTTCCCCTTTGTTCCTTCCGGAATCGACGCGGTTCTTTTAACTCATGCCCACATGGACCACTCGGGAAGGATTCCGCTCCTCGCCAAGCAGGGGTTCAAGGGAAAGGTCCTTGCCACCCTGCCCACGACGGAACTTTGCGAAGTCCTCTGGCAGGATTCTGCAAAGCTCATGAAAGAAGAATCCGAGTGGAAGACCAAAAAGAACTTGAGGAAGGGACTCGAGAAGGTTGAGCCGCTCTATTCCCAAAAAGATGCCGAGGGGGCGCTGGCCCTTCTGTCGGCGGTGAGCTATGACGACATCTTTGAACCTGCACCCGGCTTCAGGGTGCGCTTCCGCGACGCGGGGCACATCCTGGGAAGCGCGATCCTGGAGGTCTGGATCAGGGAGGAGGACCGCGAGGCGAAAGTGGTCTTTTCCGGGGACCTGGGACCGCAGCAGACCGTGATGGAAAGGAACCCCGCCTTTATCGAGGACGCCGACGTTGTGGTCATCGAGTCAACCTACGGCAACCGTCTTCACAAATCCAACCTGGAAACCCGTGCCGAATTCAGGGGAGTCATGAACGCGGCGCTGAAGGAGCATTCGAAAGTCCTGATCCCGACCTTTGCGGTTGACCGGGCTCAAAGGATCCTTTACGAGCTGGCTCTCATGCAGCAGGAAGGTCTTTTCCGCGGCGGCATTCCGATTTACTTCGATTCCCCGATGGGCGTCAAGGCGACGGAAATCTACAAGGACCACCTGTCCCTGATGTCGGCGGAGATCCAGGAACAGCTGCGGAAAGACCAGGATCCCTATTCTCCGATTGGCCTCCGGTACGTGGAGAGAGTTGAGGACAGCCAGGCCATCAATGCGGTGGAAAGCGCCATCGTGCTGGCCGGAAGCGGCATGTGCAACGGCGGCAGGATTGTCCATCACCTGAAACACAATTTGTGGAAAAGGAACACCCACGTCATTTTCGTCGGTTATCAGGCGCAGGGGACCCTGGGGAGACGCCTTGTGGAGGGAGAAAAGACGGTTCGGGTTGCAGGCGAGGAAATCGAGGTGAAGGCTTCGCTTCACACCATCAACGGCTTCTCGGCTCACGCGGACCGGGACGACTTGCTGGCCTGGGCGTCGAACTTCCGCAACGGCCCCTTGTTCGTGGTCACCCATGGGGAACCGGCCTCCGCGGTATCCCTTGCGGAAGCGCTCAAGGCCCAGGGGCTTCGGGCGGAAGTTCCTGCGATCGGGCAGGAGATCGAAATCCGTCCTTCCGCTCCGGGAGTCCGGGCGGAAACGCTGGCGATCCCCTGCAAGGCGCCGGAAGCTCCCTGCCTGGAAGCCGTGAAAGTCCTGGGCGAGATCTCCTCGATCCTTTCGGCCCTGAAGGAAAAAGCGCCGGAGATGGAGGACCCGGCGGAAGTCCTGCCCCTGCTGATTTCAACCCGGACGCTTCTGGAGACCGCAAGGGACCGTGCGCGCAGGTCCGGATGATGTCCCGGAGATTTGAACGAAACCGGGCCCGCCTGGAGGTGGCAAGAAGATGAGAAAAAAGACCTTTATTTACTGGGGAGCGATCTTTCTGACGGTCCTGCTGGTGGGGGCCGGAGCCGCGCTTCTGGGTAGAACCCGCGGCCCCAGGATGACTTCTTGCCTCCCAAAGCCTCCTGCCGGGGTCCCCTACGTTCTTGTGGAAGCAATCGCGGATCCCGTCGGTGCGGGAGGATCCGAAGGCCCCTTCGGTCTCGTCCGTTCCCTCCCGGATGAAACGGCCTGGAAAAACCTCATGGAAATGGGAGCCCATGTCACCTCCGGGTTTCTCCTGGCTTTCGGGGAAAACGGCCAGCACCACTGGGGGGTTTTCGCCCCCGGGCGTGAAACCCTGCAATTCTTCCTCAACGGGAGGCTGCCGGCAGATTGGGCGAAGTTGTTCGAAGGAAGCCCAATAGGGGAGGGGCGGGAAAAAGGGAACGCAACCTGGAAGCTTGTCCACGCGCAGGGAGGCGAGCTTTTTCTCAGGGTGGAGGGAACTTTCCTGCTCCTGGCGGACAGCCCGGAAGAACTGGACCGGATGCAGTCTGCGAAAAGCAGGCACCTTGAATCCGTGACCGCGGCCTGGCGGGTCCAGCCCGGCTGGAAGGGGCACCTGCGGATAACCGACGCGGGGCGGCCAGACCTGCTTCATCTCGGGATCAAGGCCGAGAAAGGGGAGGAACGCTCCTCGGTCAGGCCCTTCACGATGGAGGCAGCCTGGCGGGGGGTTCCTCCTTTCGGAGGGGAAGGGGCCTGGGTCTGGGAGGGTGCCGAGCGGATGCTAGCCGGATGGAAAGGCGATCTCTCGGTTCCCGTCCGCTGGGACATGAATCTCACTTTTCCACAACCGCTGGCGCTGGCGGTGGGGTTCGCGGGCTTTGATCCCTGGCGAACGGAGAAAGCCCAATCGGACGATGCCGCCGATTTCGGGGGGAGGGAACGGTTTTTGAAGGCCTGGACAGGCCTTCCAGAGGAAAAGGTCCGCCGTTTCCTCAAGGGGCCGGTCGTCATCTCGGTTGGAGGCTCGGCACGGGCGATGGGGTTTGTGACCCCGGGCTTCCTTTTCGAGTTCCCGGGGCGAAAGGAAGAGGGGCTTGATTTCGTCCGGTCCCTGCTCGGAGAGAGGTGGGGACTTTCCGGACTGCTGGGGCGGGAGGTCATGGGGTTCGAGGTGGGCGGTGCGGTCCCTCTGCCCCTCACCGTCATGGCTGCTGCCAGCAGGGAGACGGCGGTGCTGGGATACCTGGACCCGCATTCGCTTCAGCCCCCCCGGTCGATTCGGGATCTTTCCCCGGAATTCGAAGAGTCTTCGGTGTTCTGGGCCTGGGTGGACGGGGCGGCCCTTTCCGCGGAACTGCAGGCCCTCGCTCCGGGAAGCCCCGTTTACCGGCTGGTGGGCTTGGGGGAAAAGGCGGAAAACCTTGAACGCCTCGTGCAACTGGCGGAAAGCCTCGGAAGGCTTGCGGCCGTGATGCCCCGGGCAGATTCGGGGCAGGTTCGGTGGAGCGGGGTTGAACCGATGAAAAGGCGGCCGTAGAATGGGGTTCAAGTCAACTGCCGGGAGGATTGCCGATCAATGAGAAAGAATGCGTTTTCCGTCCTCATGGAACGGGGTATTGTCGAGTACTGTTCATCGCCGGAAGGACTGAAAGACCTTTTCGATGAGGGCATGGTCACGGCCTACGTCGGTTTTGATCCAACAGCCTCAAGTCTTCATGTCGGGCACCTGATCCCGATCATGGGATTGGCCTGGCTGCAGCGCCTCGGGCACCGTCCCATCGCCATCCTGGGGGTTGGCACCGGACTGATCGGGGACCCCTCGGGAAAGAGCAAGGAAAGGAATCTCCTGACCCTGGAACAGGTCGAAAAGAACAAGCTGGCGATCAAGGACCAGCTGGCCCATTTCCTCGACTTCCAGGCTGGCGAGAACTCCGCTTTGATGATCAGCAACTACGACTGGCTGGGAGAGCTCAAGCTCCTGGATTTTCTACGGGACACGGGGAAGCATTTCTCGGTCAACACGATGATCGCCAGGGAATACGTGAGGTCGCGCCTGGAAGATCCCGACAAATCCATTTCCTTTACCGAGTTCACGTACATGCTCCTCCAGGCCTACGATTTCTACTACCTTTGCGAACACCACAACTGCCTTCTCCAGATGGGAGGAAACGACCAGCAAGGCAACATCCTGGCGGGGGTAGAACTGATCCGCAAGAAGACGGGGAAGCAGGCCTTCTGCCTGACCTACCCGCTGCTGCTGACCTCTTCCGGGACCAAGTTCGGCAAAACGGAGGAAGGGGCCGTATGGCTTTCACCGGAGCTCACCTCACCCTACCGCTTTTACCAGTTCTGGATCAACGCGGAGGATGCCATGGTGGGACGGCTTTTGAAACTTTTCACGTTTCTCCCGAACGAGGAAATCGATTCCCTGGTCCGATCCCATCTCGAACATCCAGAACGCCGGGAAGCCCAGAAAGTCCTCGCCTTCGAAGTCACCCGGAATGTCCACGGGGAACATGCAGCCCTCGGCGCGCGGAGAGCCAGCGAGATCCTGTTCGGGGAAAATTTCGAGCCCGCCGATCTTGACGAGGAGATGATCGCCATCCTTTCGAAGGAAGTTCCTTCCGGAAAGGTGGAAAGGCCTCTGCCGCTGCCGCTGGCGGACATCCTGGTCGAAAGCGGCGCCTGCGCGAGCAAGGGCGAGGCTCGGCGCCTCATCCAGGGGGGAGGGGTTCTCCTCAACGGGAAAAAGGTTCTCGACCCCCTGACTCCAGTTACCGAAGAAGACTGCTGCGCAGGGGGCGCACTGTTCATCCGGCTGGGGAAAAAACGGTTCCACCTGTCCTGGGTTACCCGGTAGAAAGAAAAGGCGGAGGGGGGCCTCCGCCTTTTTTACGCGTTTCGCGCTCAGGACTGTTTTTGGTGGGCGGGGCGGTTCCACGTGGAAAGGACCCGTTCCCCTTCGACCGCATCCAGAAAGCCCCAGCAGGCAAGACCGATTTCCCTCAGGGAAAGGTTTCGCCGGCTCCTCAGGTCCTCCCAGACGGCCGTGGGGATGGCGATCCAGCTTCGAATGGAGAGTTCCGAAAGCCCGGATCTCGGGTCGGACGATTCAAGCCAGACCTGGAGCAGGACCCCATCGGGGCCTCGAACAACGGCAGGGTTGGCTTCTTCCAGATCCAGGCGGCGAAGCGTGTGCTCTGTAAAACCACGGGCTTCTAGCTCCTCAAGAACTCCGTTTTCGAAGGTGCCGCCAAGGGAGAACCATTGTTTCGGCGGATTGCCCCGATCTTCGAAGGCAGACGGGCAAAGGCGAAGCCAGGTGCGGATGCGCTGGAGCATCTCACGTCCCCCCCAGAGAAGGGCAAATCGGATGCCCCAAAAGGCGGTTCTCAATGCCGAGGAAACAGTAAGCGCTTCAGAAAGCTGTCTTCCACGCACGCCGAATTCTTCCCTCCACGAAGGGAGTGCATTTAATGCATCCTCCAGGACGACGATGGAAGAAACGGGGTCTCCAGGCGGTTCCATCTGCCTGGCCAGCACGGACCTCAAAAACGTGACGGTTTCCCCGGTTAGGCGGATTTCTTCGGAACCAGGAAGAGGAATGGAAATCGGGTGCCCGTCGTAGAGGCAAATCTCCTTCCAGGAGGGCTGGCCGATCTTTCCCCATTGCCATTTTTCGAAAGAGCCGAAAAGGCACGTTCCCAGAAGAACTCGCTTGAAAGGCAAAAGGACAGCGACGTCTTCCGGCTTCATGGAGGGGAGCCCGGCCGGCATCTGGTTTCCGGGAAGAGAGACGATTTCTCCGCTGGAAAGATATTCAAACAGCATGGCCCTCACCTCCTGAACACCAATTTACCATGCTATTGTTATAGCATCAAGTGACCCAAAAGGACAGGGGTGTTGAAATCCAGGCCAGAAAGGGGGAAGAGGAATGCCGATCATCGAAGTCCACTTGCTGGAGGGAAGAACGGCCGAGCAGAAACGCGAACTGGCCGGGCAAATGACGGAAACCGTCTGCCGGACCCTGGGAACCCGTCCGGAGCAGGTCCGGATCATTTTTTCGGAGATGCGCCGGGAAGATTACGCGATTGCAGGACGCCTGGTTTGCGACAGGGATTAATCCGGGGGGATACGGCGCCCCCAGCGCCGGTGAAGCCATAGCCACTGGCCGGGAAACCTTCGGACGGCGTCCTCGATGGCCTGGTTGCAGCGGCGCGTCAGTTCCAGGATTCGCTCCCGGCGATCGCCGGGCTCCGGGAATGGAAGCGGGGCATGAACCTCCACGCGGTGCTGAAAAGGGGCTTCGCGAAAAGAGAAGACCGGCACGATGGGGCATCCTGTCAGGATTGAGAGAGAAGCGGCTCCGGCAAAGGTGTAGGCGGAATGTCCCATGAAAGGGACCGGTAGCCCTTCGGTGCGTCCTGCAGCCTGGTCGGACAGGATCCCCAGGAAGCCGCCCTTGCGAAGCAGGTCAACCGCAGCTTTCATGTTGGCTTGCTTCGGGAGGGTTTTAAGCCCCACACGGCTTCGGAAATCCGCGATGGTTTCGCGATAATCCCTGTCGTCGGGATCACGGACGATCGCGGTGAGAGGGTATCCCCGCTGGCAGAGCCAGGCGGCCAGGAGTTCCCAGTTCCCCAGGTGCGCCGTCAGGACGATAACCCCCTGCCCCCTTTCAAGAGGGAGGCGAAGACGGTCTTCCCCCTCGCAGTGCGTAACCCAGGAAAGGCTCTGCGAGGGGTCCTTCTGTAGGGCGAGATATTCCGCGGTCATCCAGGCTAGGTGCCTGTACACTTCTCCAAGGACTTTCCTTCGATAGGGGGCGTCCGAATCGGGGTAGGCAAGGGAAAGGTTCGCCAGTGCGACTTTTTGCCTTGGTCGAACACAGGCGAGTCCCGCCTGCAGAAACCCGGAAAGGATTCCCGCTTTCCAGCCGGGAGCAGAAAAACGGGAAGCCGAAATGAGGACGGTTTTCTTCCAACCCATGAAAGTGCCCTCCCTGCAGTGAAGGCGGCCCGGTGGGAACCGGGCCGCCCTCACTTTAACCGATCACGCTTCCAGTTGGAAGGGCCAGCCGGCAACTCCCGTTTCAAGGAGCGCGACGTTTTCGATTCCGTGAGACCTCAGGATGCTCAGGGCATCCCAGCCTCGAACAGAGATTTTGCAGAAAGCGACGATTTCACGGTCCTTCGGGAGGGAAGCCGCTTTCTCCCAGAGGGCACCCAAGGGGATGTAGGTGATGTTGCCGAACGGAAGCCTGCCGTCTCTTTGCGTTTCTTCCGGCGATCGAACGTCGAGGAGGATGAAGTCTTCCCCGTTTCGCACCTTTTCCAGCACTTCCAGGGGGGTATACGTTTTCAGCAGGCCGTCAGACTTGTTTCGAAGAGTGTTTGCGGCGTGGGTCAGAGGGTCGAGGGCGGTTGAATAGGGAGGAGCATAGGCCAGGTCGGCGTCGGCGAGATCGTCGATCGTCATGTTGCCCGTGATTGCCGCCACGAGGGTGTCGAGACGCTTGGAGACCTCTCCCGCTCCAAATGCCTGTCCCCCGAGGATTCTTCCGCTTGAGCGGTCCGCCACGAGCTGAAGGATGACCGGGGCGGAACCGGGCATGAAGTGAGGTTTATCCGAGTTCATGATGGAGACCGAAATGGGATCGAAGCCGGCTTCCCTCGCGGCTTCCACGCCTAGCCCCGTCCTTCCGGCGGTGAATTCGAAAAGCCGGAGGATGGCCGTTCCGAGGACTCCTTTGAACTCGGCCTTTTTCCCCGCGATGGCATCGGCGATCACCCTGCCGTGCCGGTTCGCTGTGGAGCCCATCGGCTGCCGCACGGCTTTGCCCGTCAGGCGGTGAAAGGTTTCCACGCAGTCACCGCCGGCATAGATGTGGGGGTCGCTGGTTCGCATTTCCGGATTGACGGCGATTCCTCCGAGGGGGCCGATCTCGAGTCCCGCCTCCTGGGCCAGGGTGGTGTTCGGCCTGACGCCGATCGCCATGAGAACCATGTCGCAGGGCAGCTCCCGGAAGTCCGTCCTCACCCCGGTCACCTCGCAATCACTCCCGAGGATCTCGAGAACCCGCTCCCCGCCGAAAAAGGAAACGCCCTTCCGTTCCAGCACCTTGCGGATGCGCCCTGAGAACTCCGGATCGAAAAGGGCGGGCAGCGGGCGGTCCAGCGCTTCCACCACGGAAACTTCGACGTTCCGGGAATGGAGGGCCTCGACGACTTCCAGTCCCACCAGCCCGCCTCCGACGATCACTGCTTTGCGGATTTTCCCCGAATCCAGCGCGGCCCTCAAAGCAAGGGCATCGTCCATGGTCCAGAGCGTGTAGACCCTGTTCATCTCGATTCCAGGCAGCTTGGGCCGGATCGGGCTGCCTCCCGTCGCCAGCACCAAATCATCGTAATGGAAAACCTTCTCCTTGCCCGAGGAAAGATCGACGGCGGCCACCGTTTGGGAGGCCCTGTTGATTCGCAGGGCCATGTGGCGTGTCAGAACCTCGACGTTCTTCACTTTCCGGAAAAAGGGAGCATCCCGAACGACACCGATCGGAGTGCTCATGAGGTCGCGGTATTCCTTCACGATTCCCTGCACGTAGAAGGGAAGCCCGCAACCCGCATAGCTCAGGAAATCCCCCTTCTCCAGAACGGTGATCTCGGCTTCCGGATCGAGTCTCCTCAGCCGGGCAGCAACCTTGCCTCCGCACGCTACGCCTCCGATGATCAGGACTTTTTTGGGCATCCTCGCCGTTCCTCCTTGATTCAATTTTTCCCATTATATATACCTATACCCCGTAACTGCAATAGAGATGATTCAGGGGAGAAGTTTTGCCAGGACCTTTTGTAGATCGTGCGGTCCTTTAACGGGAAAGGCCTTCCCGACCTGGGCGAACATGAACGAGTCCGAAACCCCGTCCCCAACGGCGAAGGTCCTCTCCAGGGGAGTCCCCGAGAAGCGGACCAGCCGTTTCGCCCAATTCCCCTTGCCCCTGCGCGTGTTCCCTTCATGGACCCGAAGAATGGGTTCAAGACGGTCCTCCTGCAGGCGAATCCCGTTGATGACGCTTCGGATCTTCCGGAGGGAGACCCTTCCCGTCCTTTGCGTCAAATTGTCCGCCACGCGCTGGAATCCCGTGGAGAGGAGGGTCACGAGAAATCCGCTTTCCAGGAGGGCCTCGAGAAAATCCAGGGATTCCTTCGGCAGGGGGATTTCGTCCAGGATTCGTTCCACCTCCCAAAGGTCGGCTCCCGCATTCTCCCAGGCCTGCACGTCGAGCCTGCAAAAGGTGGCATAATCAATCATTCCGCGCTGATACCGGTCGAGGATCGGGCGGCCGACCGATTCCCAGATCCCAAGTCTCTCGTAAACGTATTTCCAAGGGCTCTGAACCGGCGTCAGGGTTCCGTCAAGATCCAGAAGCATCAGGGAAGGGGTTCTCTTGTCCCGCATCCGTCCAGGACCTCCTTCGCTTTTCCCCATTGTATCCCCGGGAAATCTTTTTTCGAAACAGGGCTTGACTTCGTAAGAGAACTTGGCTATGATACCCGTCGCGTCGCCTGACGGGCGGCGCGAAAAGAGGTTCCAACAGCACCTTGACAAGCGTAAGGGAAGAGAGAGGGAAGGCGTGAAGAAGAGAA
>ENA-UOYA01000718-UOYA01000718.1-activated-sludge-metagenome-genome-assembly--contig:-NODE-718-length-39888-cov-6.379735_pt1 | contig 39888 bp, 33 predicted proteins | sample MGYA00238163_ERZ764804 | MGnify/ENA primary metagenome ERZ764804 (study PRJEB28919, sample SAMN05720223) | activated sludge metagenome | isolation source: Anaerobic digester | place: Hong Kong...
CCGATTCCTATGATAACTGCAAGTATGATGATGACTCGCAGATCAATCCGGGATATCATGATGCCACCAGGTATGTATGATACTTCACGTAGGATGATATATATCTGCATGTCCTAAGAAAACACATGGATTGTGGTCTGTACATCATTACTGATGAGATTCTGGCTCCTGGCTGCTCACATATACAGATTGCGAAAGAATCTCTCTCCGGCGGTGCAAAAATCATCCAGCTCCGCGATAAGCGAAGAAATGCAGCAGAACTCTATGCAATTGCGCAGGAGATCCGATCGTTGTGCACTCAGCATCATGCCCGGTTCATCGTGAATGACAGACTGGACATTGCGCTTGCAGTACAGGCGGATGGCGTCCACCTTGGTCAGGATGATCTCCCCCTCTCTGCCGCCCGGTTACTGGCTCCCCGACCCTTCATCATCGGGGTATCGGTGGGGACCGTTGAGGAAGCAGTCCTGGCTGAAAAAGGAGGGGCCGATTATCTTGGGGTAGGCCCGGTATATCCGACCGGAACAAAGGCAGATGCCGGACCGGCCGTGGGCCCGGGCCTGATTCGGAGTATCAGGGAACGGGTAGCCATTCCCATCATTGCTATCGGCGGTATCAATCTTACAAATGCAGGCGACGTCCTTGCTGCCGGTGCTGACGGGATTGCAGTCATTTCTGCGGTGATTTGTAGCCCGGATATCGCCGCCGCTTCCAGAAAATTTGCAGACCTCATGATACATTCATAAACTCCCCCCTATCTCTCCATACAGTCTGGTGCACAAAACGTAGAAATAGTTCAAACGAGACGCAATATGGATATGACGCTTGATGAAATCACCATTAGCAGGGCAATCGTAACCGACCACCTCAACACCCTCATTGAGTACATGGAGATGGATGTTGCCGTGATCGGGGCCGGTCCGTCCGGTCTTGTCTGTGCTGCCCTCATCGCAGAAAAGGGGTTAAAAGTAGGCCTGATTGAGAAGAAATTATCCATCGGTGGCGGGATGTGGGGAGGAGGAATGATGTTTCCCCGTATTGTGGTCCAGCAGGAGGCAAAAAGGCTCCTTGACCGGTTTGGTATCAGATCATCAGAATTCGCTCCAGGGTACTACACGGCCAGATCAGTGGAAGCTGTCACCAAACTCGCCGCTGCAGCATCGGATGCAGGGGTTGAATTTTTCAATCTGACGACGGTTGAGGATGTCATGATCAAGGGAGATGGAACTCTGTCAGGTCTGGTGATCAACTGGCAGCCGGTGGAAGCGACCGGACTTCATGTGGATCCGCTCACCATTGGGTGTAAAATGACTGTTGATGCGACAGGTCATGATGCGGTAATAGCCCGGCAGGTGTCGAAAAAGTGTGGAAAACCTGATATTAAGGGAGAAGGGACCATGTGGGCAGATAATGCGGAGTCTGCCGTGGTCGCTCATACCAAAGAGATATTTCCCGGTCTTTTCGTATGTGGAATGGCGGCAAATGCGGTCTTTGGCGGTCACCGGATGGGTCCGGTCTTTGGCGGAATGCTCCTCTCCGGTGAGGCAGCAGCAGAGCAGATCCTCAAAAGGTTCTGATATTTCATTTTTTTTCAAATGGATTTAACGAATCAAATATACAGTCTATCTCAACCACATATGGCTTGATGTCCAGAACCGGGGATCCATCCAGAGCCTCTAGGCCGGTTACCGTGATGATCCCATTTTCTATCTCTTCTATCGCTTCTATCCTTCCGATTGAGAGTGCAATCGGGTTTGGCCGTGCAGGCGACCGGATGGTAAACACAGGCCGGGGGTCATCCCAGTCTGGCCGTTTTGCAAAGAGGATATCCCGTTCTGCCCGATCCATCCAGTATAACACCCAGATATGGGATATCCCCTCCATGGTTCCAAGACCGGGGACGAACTGAGGATAGATCTCGATTTTCATCGGTTCAGAGCAGGATCGCCCCTGCCGTGGTGCTGATCCCCGGCCGGTAAATGGTGAATGGATAACGCCGATTGGTTCCAGTTCTATCATGGTTTTCTCTCCTGTACCTCTGTGCATCGATCCATGATTACCAGAACGGGTTCAGTACGAGTATCATCCCGTTCAGGAGGGTTGCAAATACGGTCCAGCACAGGTAGGGAACCAGAAGCCAGACTGCCGTTCGCGATACCTGTCTGAAATGATGTATGGTCAGGAGTATCAGGAGGATAAGACCTAATATGACGACAAAGCCCCCGGCTACTGACTGCATTCCGAAGAAGACAACCGACCAGAGCAGATTGACGCCAAGCTGGAGAAGAAACCAGACCGTTGCAGTCTTCACAGTTCGTTTTTCAAACCCGTGTTTGAGAACAAGCCACCATGCCAGTCCCATCAGAATGTACAGAATGGTCCAGGCAGGTCCAAACACCCAGTTCGGGGGGCTGAACCAGGGTTTTTGCAACGTCAGGTACCAGCCGGTTATATGTGCCATGGTAAAGGAGGAACCGATGAATCCGATGATGAGAGGAAGAGCAATACAGAAGATAAAGAGGAGAGCCATGACTATCGGGCGGAATTTCATGATAGTATGGTATCGGTCTTTTATATGTTGAATATGGCGGTCGGGATACCAAAGATTCCGATACCTACTTAAACTCTCATAGCATGTATTACTGTCACTGGCAGGATTCAGAGGAATTTTTGTCACACCGACTAGTGCGAACGTATTGCCCTAAAATTTGTATAATAACCCTGACAGGTTTTTCGTGATGTTTTTGCACTTTTTACCGGAGATGGTCAGATAACAGAATTAGATCTACAACCAGATATTGCATCGAATTCACAAACACCTGGAGAAGCAGATAGTGAAACCATCAGGGTCCGTCTGCCCAATAGCAGGAAAGGAGAACAGTTTGCCTATGCTGAACTGATGCTGGGCTCATTTCATATACGGGTGCGGTGTTCTGATGGCGTGACCAGGCTTGGCAGAATCAAAGGGAAGATGAAACGCCGTGCCTGGATTCGTGAAGGTGATGTCATTATCATTACACCCTGGTCATTCCAGGATGAAAAGTGCGATATCTCATACCGGTATACCCCTCCTCAGCGTGACTGGTTGAGACGGAACAAGTATATCTAATATTCTCTTCCGATTTCTTTTTCACTTTCATTTTTGCATCGTTCGGTATTATCAGCCGGGAGAGAGCAAAGGTATTTAATCTTATAAAAAAAGGGTAAAGTATGTCTCCACGGGTTATTGATCCAGCTCCTGCCCGGAGATACCGGGAGAAGCAAGGCAGAATAAGTAAGGACCGGGCGCGTTATCTGGAGACGCTCCGTCATCATCCCATGGCAACGCCCTATCCGCATCCTGCACGAAAAGCCTGGAGGAAACGTTCCGAACCAGGGCCATGGCATACTACTCACAGTCATCCCCATCAGGAAGAACTCGGCCCTCACACCAACCAGCCTGGCCCGATCCGGTTTCCGGTGGCCATTATCCTGAAGGGAAAAAGAGCGTAAGACCAAAGGGCATCATTTTTTTCGGTTCTGAAAGGAACGTTCCGGACAGGTCCATGACTGACAATCTTTTTCAGGATATCCAATCAGCGGGGATAAGAATTGCTCCCCATGTGATCAGGACGCCGCTCATCTATTCATCCACATTCTCCCGGATAACGAATGCCCATGTGTATCTTAAACTTGAAACGCTGCAGAAGGCCGGATCGTTTAAGATTCGGGGCGCTATGAACAAGATCCTCATTCATGCGAACAAGGCAGGACCAGCGGGAGTGGTCACGGCATCAGCCGGTAATCATGCCCAGGGCGTGTCTGTTGCTGCCCAGATAGCCGGCATTCCTGCAACCGTCATTATGCCGTTCTGGTCTTCCCTTTCAAAACAGGAGGCATCACGAGGATATGGGGCTGATGTTCACCTGTTCGGAAAAACCCTTGAAGAGTCGATGCAGCGGGCGAGGGAACTGGCAGATGAAGGGATGCTGTATGTCCACCCGTTTGATGATCCGGAGATTATTGCAGGTCAGGGAACGATAGGGCTTGAGATCTGCGACGATCTTCCTTCACCTGATATCGTCGTAGTGCCGGTCGGTGGGGGTGGTCTGATCTCCGGCATCAGTGTGGCGGTAAAAAACAAAGTGCCGTCATGCCGGATTATCGGGGTTCAGGTGCAGGCATGTCCCTCAGCATATCAGGCAAAATATGGGGGAGGTGAGGTGAGTGAAACAACCGGATGGACCCTCGCAGATGGAATCCGGGTAACCAGAACCGGTACACACAGTCTTCCATACATTCGTGATATGGTTGATCAGATCGTCCTTGTTGATGATGGGGAGATCTCGGATGCCATGCTGTGGCTCCTTGAGCGAAAGAAGATTGTTGCCGAAGGAGCCGGAACGACCCCTCTTGCAGCACTCCTGTCTCAGAAATTTTCATTCTCTCCCGGCAGCACCATCGTTCTTGTCATCAGTGGAGGAAATATCGACAGCCATCAGTTGTCCAGGGTGATCAGGCAGGCCCTTGCCAGACGGGGCAGACTGATGCGGCTTAGTCTTGTTATTGAGGATCAACCCGGCTCCCTTGCAGAAGTGCTGGCTATCATCGCACGGGAAGGAGGGAACATCCTGAAGATCAGCCATAGTGAGTGGGATATTGAACTCCCGGTTCATGAAAAGAGAATATGGATAGAGATAGAAACCCGGGGGCCTTCACACATTGCAGCGATAGAAAATGCCCTGTCGAATGTGGGCATTCAAACATCCGGTTTTTCTGATGAGATGGCTGGCAAATAATATTTCAAGCCTTTTCAGGCTGATATTGCCATCCGAATCGCCAGCAGGATAAGCATTCCGATAAAAAGTACCTGTAACTTCTTCTCTGACATGGTGCTCCCTGTCTTCACCCCAAACCTGACAGCAGGAATTGAGGTAAGGACCAGGACCAGGACAAACAGGAGGTTTACATACCCGATAGAGAAGGGAAAAAGACCAGTCACTCCCCATCCAAGAACGATATAGGAGACCACCGTTCCTGACGCAATAAGGACCATGGCGGTAAGCGAGATACCTATAGATTTGTGGATATTCATTCCCAGAATTGATGTCAGTACCGGTGTCAGAATTACGCCGCCACCAATCCCAAAGAGCCCGGATGCAACTCCCACACCAATGCCGAGGACGAGGAGGATGAAATCAGTCTCCCTGACGGCATATGCACACAGATATCTGCATTGTTTGATCATCATCCACACAGCCATGAAGATCAAAAAGCCGGAGAATGCAAGGATATGAACCTGACTAGGAATGAGAACCGAGAGAGTGCTTCCTGCCATCGACCCGAGTATTCCTCCGAAGCCCAGAATGAGGGCCGGCCACCAGGTGATCTGTTTCCCGCTGAAATTTTTTATCGCTCCTGCGACTGCAGTCGGCAGAATAACGGCGGCAGAGGTGGCCACAGCAATAGCCATGGCATTATCACCATACCCAAGGTCATTTAAGAGAAAAAACATGACCGGGACCATCACGACCCCGCCCCCGATACCAAAAAGACCGGCGAGAAATCCGGCGACAAGGCCACAGAGCAGAAGTATGATAATAATTACGATGAAGAATTCCATGCCATGTCAGATGAGCTCTTCACAATTCTGGTATTTTCTCATATCATATCCGCGTTCAACATGAGCACGGATTCGGGCGAGGAGAATGGTTTCGTGAAAAGGCTTGGTGATATAATCGGTCCCGCCTGCCTCAAGGCCGGTTTCAATATTCGTATCCTTGTCTTTTGCCGAGAGAAAAATTACCGGGACAGATTTGATGGCGTCCATCATCCGGAGCCGTCTGCAGACCTCAAACCCATCCATCCCGGGCATCATGATATCGAGTAAAATGATATCAGGCGGCCGCTCCTGTGCCAGCTCCAGGGCATGCGGGCCGTCGGTTGAAGTCATAACCTGAGAGCCCGACCGGTGGAGAACCTCTGCAATTATATACAGATTATCCTTATTGTCATCGACGATGAGAACGAGCACATCTTCGTTTCTGATATATTCCATATTCTCTGTTGCTGCCTGGTTGCGCCTGAATAAAATACACACGCCTCTCTGTATGGGAATGAACCGCTAGATCCACCAGGGATCCCTGTTCTCATATCCAGATCCCCGGATGACTATTTAATGGATTCTATCTGATCATCTTTTTTAGGAAATACAGAAAGATTGAGTAAAAAAGAAGACTGCACAAGATTTTACTCTCTATGTTGTTTATCAGGGTGTAATTTTCAAAAATCCATGTAATGCATGGGTGTTCAGATATCCACCTCTCTCCCCAGGTAACAGGAGATTTTATCTTGTTCAATGTGAAATATGCACGCTGATATGGCTGTAGATCCGGATGAAAGCCGGTTCGATGAGGGGATATCGCTTATTAAAGCGGGAAAGATAGAAGAAGCGATTGATATCTTTTCTGAACTGGTAGAGAAGGATGATCGGAATCATAAAGCCTGGAATGCGTATGGGGTGGCTTTATCCCAGACAATCCATAAAGAGAGTGCAATTCATTGTTTTGAAAATGCCCTGCAGTTGGATCCTGATAATAAAATCTATCAGCGAAATCTGAACAGAACAAAAAATCCCCCTTCAAAGAAAACTATCAGAAAAAAGGCTGAACTGACACCTCATAAGTCCGGGAAAAGATGGATAGCCCCTGCTGTTCTCCTCCTTCTGGCGGGAGTGGCAGTATTAATCGTATCCGGTCTGGTGCCGGGAGTCTCGGTCTCAGATCAGGTACGCAGTCTTATTCCTGGATCAGGGCCGGTTGAGGAGGTCCCGGTCATTACACCAGAACCGGTCATCACTCCTGAAGTCACACCCGAACCAACTCCTGAACCGACACCGGTTCCTACACCCCTGCCTGAACCTGAAACCCTGTTCCATTTCATTGATGTCAGTCAGGGTGATGCAGCCCTGATACAGAGCGAAGGCAAAAACATGCTCATTGATGCCGGTCCGAAGAGCTCAGGTCCGCGCCTTGTTGAGTATCTGAAACGTCAGAATGTGACCTCCCTGGATTATGTTGTCGCGTCTCACCCGTTTGATGATCATATCGGCGGGATGGTTGATGTTCTCAAGGCCTTTGAAGTCAGGACGTATGTGGATAACGGAATGACACATACATCTGACCTGTACAAAGACGTCATAAATGCCGTAATATCAGATCAGGCGGTCAGGATGATCGTCACTGCAGGTATGAATATTCCCTTTACAAATACGACAAAAGTAGATATTATCGGGCCGCACCGTCTGACCGGTCACCAGGATACAGACTCGCTGGTCCTCCGGGTCACCATGAATAATGTCTCCGTCGTCTTTCCCGGTGATTCATCAGAAGTTCGAGGGCCTGCAACCATACTAAAACTCCCTGACCATGGATCAGATGCAGGAATCGGTCCTATTATGAATACCAGACCTGAAGCGGTTGTCATCTCGCTGGCATCGGGCAATCCGTTCGGATATCCCCGGTCTGCAACCCTTACTGAGATTATGAAACAGGGTGCACAGGTATTCAGAACGGATGTAAATGGGACCATCGTTATCAGGACCAATGGCGAAAACTGGACCGCAAAAACGGTACGCTGATCTGCATCCTCATTATCGGGGAAAAGACGGGAGGTCTTCCTCTTCCCGCCTTATTCTATCCGGTATTTTCCTTCAGGGATCCTCATGGTGAATTGTGCTCCCTTTCCTTCGGTTCCGGTCTCCTCAATGGTAATCCCGGTTATTGCAAGGATCTCCCGTGCAAGAAACAGACCAAGGCCCGTATTCTTCCCTACTTCCCTCGAAAAAATATGCTTTTTCATGGACGGCGGAATTCCTACCCCGTCATCCTCGATGATCCAGCTCAGACTATGATCCGGATTTCTGCTCCAGGAACTGGTAATCCTGGTGACTGTTCCTCCATGTCTGATAGCATTCTCCATCAGATTATAGATAACTTTTAAGAGAAGCGGATCTGCAAGGACGACTAATCGTGTATCGGTATCAAATTCTATGGATACCTGCCGTGTATTCACCAGTGCTGCAGAATTCTTCAGGACTGCCCTGATATCATGCCAGACTGGTTCTTTTGAGCCCAGATCCTGATAATCGCGGGTAAATTCAATATGGTGTCGGATTGATCGTGCTGCAACCTGCGATTTCTGAATAAATATCCGTGCCTCCTCTATACTGGTCTCTGTTGCAGCAAATTCCAGGTACCCGGTCAGAGCAGTCAGAACATTGAGGATATCGTGCCTGGTAATGGAAGAGAGCATGTTCAGTTTTTTATTCGCCGTAACCAGTGCATCCTCAATCCGTTTTTTATCAGTAATATCATGAATGATTGAATAGAGGACCTGTGCCTGGTCAAGGACGATCGGCCCGCTGTGAGCTTCCACCTCTCTGATCTCTCCTGATGCAAGCCGGTGCCTGAAATAAAAGAAATTGCGTTCTTCTTTTCTCGCCCGCTCCATCTCCTGAAAAATTTCATCCCTGCTAAGACAGTTAATCCTGGTAATGTCCATATGGGTCAGTTCCTCATGGGTATATCCATAATAGGAGCATGCTGCAGGATTTGCATCAAGTATCGCTCCGGTATCAGGGCTGATAATCAGCATAACCGAGTGGTTATTTGAAAAAATGCTTCTGTATCGTTCTTCACTTGATTTCAAAGCCATTTCCGATTTTTTCTGTTCAGTCAGGTCCTGTATCTGCACCAGATAGCCGCCGGTAATATCAGGATATGACAGGGAAATAGGCGTTATCTGGACATGGATGTAAATCTGACCGGTCTTTGTGGTTTTGTACAGCGCATGCTGTTGTACCAGATCAAAATCGAAGCGGGATGAATATTCCACACGTTCTCCTGTCTTTAATTGTTTGAGGGCATCCTCTGGAACATTCGGGTCCTGGAAGAGATCAAACATGGCAATCTCTTTCGGATGTACTACACCAAAGAGATCAAGGCAGGCTTTATTGACCTGGAGTAATTTTCCCTCGGCGTTAAAAAGTTCTATGGCAATCGGTGACTGGGTAAAGATCTCATGAAAGATGATCTCTGCCTGTTTGGATCTGATAAGGGGTATCAGTTACTCAGAAAGCTGGTAAAATAAATCCTTTGGGGAGTCTGTCTTTACGAAATACAGATCCGCCCCGCTGTTCAAGGCATCAATAATTACCTGGTCATTTCCCTTCCCGGTGAGGATGACAAAGGGGATTTTATTTCCTTTACTTCGAAGTGACCTGAGAAATGTAAGACCATCTGTTACCGGCATGTCAAAATCAGAGATGATGGCATCATAGTGGTGCTTTTTTAAGAGCCGCTGTGATTTTTTTACCGATTCTGACGTAGTCACTTTAAATGGCCCGGTTTTTTCAAGAAACGTTTTTGCGACTGAGCAGATCTCAGGATCATCATCAACAAAGAGCAGAGAAAAAATCATACCTGGCACCCCACGTTCATGGTATCATACTGGATGGTAAAGTATGAAACCTTATCTTCTTAGCAGACGATGATTCAAGCTGTGAATGATATGACCAGGCATATCGGATGGGTATTTGTTACATGTTTCATTCTTCTAATCTGGTGTAATGCATCAGCTGAACCGATTTCCGGATGGCATCCCTCAGCCCGCGATTACTTTACTGTACCAGGATCAGGACAGGTAGAAAACGGAGGAGCCGTCCCGATTATCCCAATGCCGGTAGAGAATCGTACGACGCAACGTGAGAATATTTCTGCGTCATCGGTTGGATATGCATCGGAGGGGGTGAATATCTCTGCACCAGCACGAGAAGCACGAATCCTGGTCAGGTATAATACCTCTGAAGTGTCCGCCCTTGCAGATGTGGAGATTGAAGGGGTTGCTCTCACGGAGGACCTGAGCTCCAGTCTGTCTGGTCTTGTGCTGTATTCAACCAGGGGAAAGAGCGAGGAGGAAGCAATAACTGCTCTGTCTGCCCTCCCCGGGGTTCTCTATGCCGAACCGGATTATATCGTATCCATTGACCGGACTCCGGATGATCCTGAACTCTGGCGGCAGTGGGGGATAGCAAATACCGGTCAGGTCTACCGGGAGAATACCCCTGCCGGAAAGGCCGGTGCAGATGGAAACGTGCTCAATGCCTGGAATATGACCACCAGTTCAGGGGATGTTATCGTTGCGGTCCTTGATACCGGGATCGACTATAATCATCCTGACCTGAAATCTAATATGTGGACCGGCTCTTCAGGAGAACACGGGTTTAATGTCATAACCCAGACACAGGATCCGATGGATGACAACGGGCATGGAACCCATTGTGCGGGGATCATTGGTGCTGTCGGCAATAACGGGGTGGGGGGATCTGGTATCGCCTGGCAGACAAAACTGATGGCCATCAAGGCAATCGGAGCGGATGGAAAGGCATATACGTCAGATATCATCAAGGGAATCGAATATGCAACCAAGGCCGGTGCAGATATCATCAGTTGTTCTTTTGGTGGATCTGATAGTTCTCAAGGGTTATATGATGCAATAGCAGAATCTCCTGCTCTCTTTGTATGTGCAGCAGGAAACCAGGGTAAAAACAATGATCAGACACCTCATTACCCTTCATCATTCCAGCTTCCCAATATTATCGGTGTTGCTGCGACCACCTCATCCGACACGCTTGTTTCGACCTCAAATTACGGGACCACGGTTCATCTTGCCGCTCCCGGAGAGGATTTGTACAGTACAGCCCTTTCTGTGCCAGGTGGGGGACAATACCGGTACATGACCGGGACCTCACAGGCGACCGCGTTCGTGGCCGGGATGGCATCCCTTGTGAAGAGCCTTGACAGCAGTCTCTCAAATGAGGAGATCCGATCGCTCATGATATCTCATTCAGATGCCGTCCCTGCATTACAGGGGAAAGTCGCCGCACAGGGACGGGTGAACCTTGCTGCTACCCTGGAAAGCCTTTCAGGTGAGGACGCAATTCCCCTGCACCAGGGATGGAACTTTGTATCGGTGCCACGGCCACTCGCACCAGGGAAAGACACGGCGCAGATATTTGGCCAGGTGAGCTCAGGTGGCCATTCTGTCCTTGAATATCTGCATGGAACCGGTTGGAAGACCCTGAAGGCTTCAGACCCAATCTCCATCATGACCGGATACTGGGTGTATTCCACAAAGGATGATTCAGTTCCGCTGCAGTATGCACCATCCCCCGGTATTATCAGAAAACAGATACAGAGTGGCTGGAACACCTGGAGCCTTCCGTTGAAAGAAGCAGAGAAGGCAAAGACAGCACTCTCCCCGATTCAGAGCATCTGGAAGTATGTGGTCGGGTATGACGCAACCCTTCAGCAGTATGAAAGCCCCATCCTGAATGGCGGTTCAGGAGATCAGAGTGATGAACGGCTTGTGAAACCTCATCAGGGGTACTGGCTCTATAGTGCAGGGGAAGGGGAGATTACCGGATAATATCTCTAATCCTGGTAATTTCTGATAATTAACTCGTTAATATCTCCTCTTTTTTCACCCACGCTGTTGATAAACCGTTTTGCAAGTACCCGTTCAATCAGAAAATCTTTGTACAGATCATCAAAGAAATGGTCGGCCGGGTCCTCATTTCTCGGATCTGAATTTGAGAGCATCACCTTTGCACCAGTGTTAGCCACCGCCCCATAAAAATCACGAAGCCTGAGCTGGTCCTGCTCTGAAAACCCTTCCTGTGAGTAACTGGTGAAGGATGAGGTCTTATTTAATGGGCGATAAGGGGGATCAAGATATACAAAAGAGCTTCTGTCAACATACTCAAGACAGGTGGTAAAGTCGCCCTGTATGATGGTTGTATGGGTGAGGAGGTTCGAAGCCATCAGGAGGTTTTTTTCCTGAACGATATTGGGGTTTTTATACTTCCCGAATGGAACGTTGAACTCTCCTTTTGAGTTCAGTCTGAAAAGTCCGTTAAAGCAGGTTCTATTCAGAAAGAGTAACTGCGATGCCCGTTGTATGGTATGATCCCCGTATGTGTTGTAATCAAAAGATTGTTTTTCCCGGTTCAGATCATCACGGACCTGGTAAAAGAGATTGAGCCTCTCGGCCTCAGTTCGGGTATCATATGCATCCTGCAGTTCCTGAAGGAGCCTGATGAGGGTCTTGACATCCTGTTTTACAACCTTCCAGGTCAGGATCAACTCGCTATTGACATCACAGATGACCGCTTCTTTGATCGGATAGAGCTGGACTATATAAAAAAAGACCGCCCCTCCGCCAACAAACGGCTCAACATACCGAACGAGATCACCAGTCTCCAGAGTTTTTGGAAACCGCGGATCAAATTCATACAGGAGCTGACTCTTTCCCCCCGCCCATTTAAAAAACGGTTTTGCATATTCCTCATCGCCTTTAGTCCGTCGCCCACGTATTGACTTTATCAGATTCTGTCTGCCTTTTTTCATGAACCCTGTAGTATGTGGATCTGATAGGACATAATTCGGACGGGTTATAACTATTCAATTCATATGTATAACAAATGAAGAATTTTTTTTGTCTGCTTCTGGGCCTGGTGGTAGGCGGCCTGATTCTGGCCATGCCCGGAGATCTCTTCATATCATGGGAAATTCAGGCGACGGCGGCTGTAACCACACTTATGGTTATCTGGTGGATAACAGAGGCAATACCAATACCTGCAACCGCACTCGTCCCGCTCGTCGGGTTTCCCCTGCTCGGTGTTCTTACTCCGGCCGAAGCATCGGCGCCCTATGCAGATAAGACCATCTTCCTCTTTCTTGGCGGGTTTATCATTGCGGCAGCCATGCAGAAGTGGAACCTGCATCGAAGGATCGCCCTTACTATAATTCTTCTCACCGGAACAAGTCCGAAACAGATCATCCTGGGTTTTATGATCGCAACCGCCTTCATCTCACTCTGGATCTCGAACACGGCGACTGCGATGATGATGATCCCGATTGCGGTGGCTATTATCGGCACTGTCGGGATGGATGTATTCAAAGAGAAGGAAAAAGATGAAGGGGTTTCTGACTTTGCAAAGGCCCTGGTCATCTCTATCGCCTATGCAGCATCGATTGGTGGTCTTGGAACCATCATCGGTTCACCACCAAACGGGATCTTCCTTGCCCAGCTCAAGACCCTGTTTCCTGATGCCCCGACCATAGGATTTGTTGACTGGATGCTCTTTGGTATCCCGCTGGTTGCCATCATCATCCCCCTCACCTGGTTCTGGCTTGTGTACGGACCGTTCAGGCACCTGCCTGCAAAACTTCCTCATAGTCGTGAGATCATAACCGAAGAGCTGAAGAAATTAGGACGGATAACCACTGGTGAACGGTGGACGTTGATCGTCTTTGTCATGACGGCTCTGATGTGGATCTTTTCAGCGACGAAAAAGATCGGTGATATCACCATACCAGGTCTTGATATCCTCTTCCCCGGTATTGATGACTCAACCATCGCTATGTTTGGAGCGATCCTTCTCTTCATCCTGCCAGTGAGCATCAAAAACCGGCAGTATACCATGGACTGGGAGTCTGCCGCCAGGATCCCCTGGGGCATTCTCCTCCTCTTTGGTGGGGGCATCTGTCTCTCAAAGGGCTTTATCAAATCAGGCCTTGCTGATGAACTGGTAAAACACCTGACCGGTCTTTCTATTCTCAATATCCTGGTCATCATATTCCTGGTGGCGGTTCTGGTATCATTCCTGACCGAAGTAACATCCAATACCGCCATCGCCTCGGTCATGATGCCCATCCTTGCTGTCACATCAGTCAGTCTGATGATAAACCCGATTATTCTCATGCTCACCGCAGCCCTGACTGCATCGTTGGCATTTATGCTGCCGGTTGCAACCCCGCCCAATGCCGTGGCCTATGGAACCGGGTACCTGGAGATGCGGGATATGATGCGGACCGGTTTTATCCTGAATATGATTGGGGTTGTTCTGGTTACCCTGTTTATGTATACGGTGGTACTCTGGGCTCTTGGGATCACCTTTGAGCTACCTTCCTGGGCAATTGCCCCCTAAAAACCCGATTTTTTTTCTTGAAAATAATAAATAAGCGCCACATTGATCTCGTTTTAGAGATATGGATCAATTTCATAAGAAACTACTTAAAAACCGGGGCACGAGGTACTGAGAGGCTCACAGGGAATCCGGTCATATGAGTACTGGTGAAGCTATCCGTATGAAGGATTCATCTGTGACCATCTCACTCATACAATAGTGTTGTCCCGGGTGTATAATGGAGGTATCGTTGACGTATCGTATTTTTTCAGCAACTGTGATTCTGCTTTTGGTGTTGTCCGGAATTGCATATGCAGACCGGCTCCCGTCACAGGTTCCTGAAAACCAGAAGATTAGTATCTCCACGATCATCGATGTGGTCGGATTCGTGTCTGACAAGTCCTACATGTCATGGACCATCGATGATTCAGAGACACCGGTAACGACGAAACAATTGAATAGTGGGACCGGATCCACGCCGACAAATCTGACACCTGAGCAGGTGCGGGCACTTGCAGCTGCGAAGTCATCCATTGCAGGACTCACCTACTCTGTCGGTGCAGGAAATCAGCTCTATTCACTTACCGTACCCGATTATCTGCTGAGTGATCTGGCATTACCCAATATCGCCCCGACCGATCCCTGGTGGGGGAAGACCTGGCAGTCCATTCTGAATACACTTGATTCATCGTCGTATTCACAGACCCAGGATACGGAATATGGCAGTATCCATGACAGTAAGCTCAATCCGGGTGAATCGATTGCTATTGTGACATTCTCAGACAGCATCATGACCAATGGCGGCCATCTCATGCTGAACAAGGATCTCGGCTTTGACTCACAGAACAAGGGGAAGGGCCTCTCAAACCTGGAGGTTGAGAAGGTACTTACTTATGAGAGCATTGACGGTTCATTCCTTGTCGGAAGTGAGGAATGGAGTCTTGATGTTGCCGGCAATTATGCAAATACTGATGATTCTATCAGGTGTGTCTTTGCATCGGCCAAGGAGAGTGTTATTCCGGCATTCTGTAATGTGGTAAAGGCGAAGAGCGAACTTATCAACTTCAACAGCGGGCAGGTCTCTACCAAAGGCAGCCTCCGTGCTGTTGCAGCGACAAGTGATGTTCCGGCTGGTCTCTTCTATCAGATTGCAGTCACTCCGATTCCAGGTTCAGGCTCCGGATTTGCAGAGGGAACTGTAAAGACTGAGTTCGCCGGCTCTATCATGGAAGCCCGTGGCAAGTCTGATTCTCCATCTGCAACGAACCAGTGGTCTGACAAGACGTCTGTATCCGGTGGTATCAAGAACTTCCAAAAGACGTTCGGGTACGAGTCTGGTGTTACTCTCTAATCCTGAAACCCTCAGGATTTGCTTTTTTTTAATGAACCCTTCTACCAGGGTATTCTCCTTCGAATAATCTATCATCTCATAACGCAAAACTCCCCATGGTTTATATGTCTAGGGGTTATGTGTGTGTCTTTTTGTTGATACTTTGTGTCATGGCAACAGGAGGATATGCAGAAGAACAACAGGTGCCGTTTGTTTCGGCTCCTTCTCTCTCGATAACGTCAGCGGCCGGGACCACTGATCCGGTCCCCGTAGCAACAAATGAATTGAACCCGGCTGCAGGAAACCCAGTAATTCAGGCGACTAATAAGATTGTACAGGGAGATATCGTATTTATTGGTGAAGGATCTCTGGATGTTACAAGCGCGCTAAATACCGCCGGGTATATTGCCTGGTGGCAGAGCGGAAATCTCAATCCGGCAGCTCCTGACGCTGTGATCCCGGTACCAGATCCCTACAATTTCCGTCTTGATCCTGCTGATTTTGTTCAGAAAACCGGTGACTGGTACCAGTGGGTGGATAACCAGAAAGGAGACCTGGCCTTCAGGGTGGCGGATCCGTCTCTGTATCTGGAGATCTGGGATGCCTCAACAAATACAGATGTGACCGGAAAGACCATTCCCATGGGTAATCTTGGAACATTCTGTATTGATTCCAACCTGTATTCCATCATGAACAGGACCGGATATCTTCCTGGAGACAGTAGTATTACGATCACGGTGACCAGCCCGTCAGGTGATTCCCTTACCTATCTGGTCGGATTGAACGGGGCGGAGCATCCACTTACCCATCTGCAGGTTGATCTTCCCAGATGGTACTGGATTGGTCAGGGGACGGATCACTCTGTTCCGTCTCATGAAGACGGGTGGAATACCTCTGTTTCCTACCCGAACGGCACTCGTATCTACCAGCCTGGGATCTATACCGTCCGTGCTGAATGTAATGTCAATGGGATGAAGAATAATTACAAGGCTCCTGACGGGTCTGATTATGTGAATAAAACCGTCTCGATGACCCACACGGTGAACCTTGTCGATGATGCGGTTGATATCCGTGCAAGCCCTGAGCTGGTTGTGCCGGGTGAGTCTTTTGCGACGATCATCACCGGTCTCCCTCATAATGAGTATTATCTCTGGATGAAAGGGACCGGGACCATGACCGGACAGCCAGGGGATCAGCCACCGGTGATTGCACTCATGCAGGATAATGTAGTACATGATGCACCTTCGGGGCCCTATCTCATCGGTGATTATGTATTTTCTGACGGAGGAGGCAAAACCATCAGGAATGATGTCCCTCACGATCCCACCTGGAACGGAACACAGTTCTATGGTATGGTCAAACTTGATGCGACCGGAACCAGAACCGTCTACTGGAATACGAGTGCAGCAACAAAGCCAGGTTCCTACACTCCGGCGGTTGAAAAAAGAACCCTTTCCGGGTATGTCAGTGATACCTGTATGCTCTCCGTTGATACCGGTAATGTAAGTTCATTAAATCTGTTATCCGGATGGAATTTTATCTCAACGCCGAAAACCCTGTCACCCGGCCATAATACGATGGCAATCTTCTCCGGGATCAACTCATCAGGGCATTCCATATTTACCTATGATAGCACTACGTCCTCATGGGTTACTATGAAATCAGAAGACCCGTTCTCACCATTAACCGGGTTCTGGCTCTATTCTGTCCAACCGACGACGATACCACTTATATCTGACAATGCAACCGTTGTTCCCCGGACTCTGGTAAAGGGGTGGAACAGTATCGGCATCACCGCTCCGGACAGAATTGCTGCCACAGTTTTGCAGCCGTTCGGGGAGGCCTGGTCATATCTCATCGGGTATGATGCACAGGTTCAGCAGTACAGAAATCCGCTGGTTCTCGGAGATCCAGCAGTAAACACCACAACGCTGTATACAAAAGAGGGATATTGGATATATGTAAAAGAGAACCTGACCTTCTCAGGGTGATGGGTTATCGGTTTAATTTTATTTTATTTCCTTTCAGTCTGACAATCTCTAATTTTTTCAGATCTTCCACGACCTGCTTTACATACTCTGGTGATATGTTGAAAAACAGTACTGTTCTCGTTCCTTCGAGCTGCTTCTCCTGGATCTCCTGAACAGCTCTGATGAGGTCCTCTACTGTCTCTGCCTTTGTCCTACTTAAGATATGGACGATATGCTCAACAATCTCCTGTTTCACATAAATGGCCTGAAGAATGATTGCAATACTCTCGTTTGATATATCACTGTTTTCAAGTTCGTCATGAAACTGTTCCACATCAATTTTGAAAATTAATTCCGGACCTGCATGCACATTATATTCCAAATCTGCATTCATCAGCTGAACAAGGGTAATATTGAATGACTCCAGCTCCTCCTCACTCGGTATAATTCCGGAAGTTGGTTGGAATGTGTAGAAAAGATCTTCTGCGGGGATAATCTTCCGAATGATCATTTTTTTATCTTGAATGGAAATGAGCTCATTATCCAGGAGCACTTTATTCCTCATAATTGCAGCAATCGTTGGATTTACACCCACCTCATCCTTGTTAGCCAGCTCAGCATCGTGATCATACACAACATCGCCTTCTTTCAGCTCTTCAAGGGTTTTTATAGCATTATCCCGATCGAGGGTAAGGATGGCGAGAATTTTCTCGACTGCTTCAAGGCCCTCTTTTATATCCTCGATTGCCTCATTTTCATACTGATCATCCGGGGTATCCTGGTTCTCCTCCTGGACTTTTCTCATCTCATTCTCCAGGTCCTGGGTCAATTCTTCCCTGCAGTGAACAAGATAGGAATGAATATTGTCAAATGTTCCTTTCACCCTGATTGAAAAGCGTGACGATGAAACCGGTTCGATTCTCGTTGAAATGTCACTTTTTCGTAAAAATTTCGTAAGTCTTTCTGCGTCTTCAAGATTTTCGCATGTAAAAGTATGGCCTAACACCATACCATATGTGTCTGCTCTATGAGGTGATAAGCAGGATCTATTGCAGGTTTCCCACTGCTCATATCCCATCCCCGATGGCTTTTAGAGAGCACAGGTTCATGAGATAAACTCATGATGTCTACCACCAGCTGGAACAGAGCACATCAATAATCTTTATCATATGTATCGGGCTTGGAATTCTGGGAATATTCACGTCATATGTCAGAGGAACGGTCAGGAACCATGAGAGTGAAGAGTAATTCCGGTTCTATGGGTTATAATACCCATTCATGCCCGTGTTTTTTCAGATATTCCCGTCGTTCCCTGTAGTCCGGCATCATTCTCTCTACGGTATTCCAGAAACGGGGTGAATGGTCAGGGTGAATTTTGTGGGCCAGTTCATGAAGAACCACATATTCAATGATCCGTTGTGGTGCCATACAGAGCCGGAGGTTTAAGATGATACTCTTTGATGTGCATGCTCCCCACTTTGTCTTCTGATCCCGGGTTTTTATCTGGGGAATGGGCACGTTGAGCAGGGCACCATACCGGGTGAAATACGGGAGTGCAAACAGAGAGAGCTGCTCTGCAAAGAACGCAGAAACAACCTGTTTTACTGCCATTTTTGAGTTATAATCGGTGAAATCTGCCGGAACGGTAATGAGTAATTCATCCCCCTGTCGCGAATAGGACAATTCATATCCCCGCTTGATTCTGATGGTGATTGATTCATCCAGAAAAGGGAAGACCTCTCCGTCCTCATAGGTCCGTTTCAGAGGAAGGGGCCGGACGCTTCCGATGGTATGGGTATACACCCACTCTGCATTCTGGGTCATAAATGCATGAATATGAGTCACGGATCCATGGGGTGGGGATACAACACAGACTTCACGGTCCCGGTTTACCTTGATTGTGGTCCGTTTCGCACGGGGGTTTCGTTTTATCGTATAGGGTATGGTATGCCCCTCCCAGGTGACATGCCCGGCATCTCCCCCCGCTGTGTTTGCAGACCCCCCCTGCAGAATGCTCCCTTGTTGGATCTCCGGCACCTGAACTCCGATTTTTGGTGCAATCCATGACTTCCTGCTCTCCACAAAGGCAGTAATGGTATCAGTTGGTGCATTGTAAGGGGCAGAGACTTCAATGGTTCCATTCCCATGCACCTTCAGAGTGATCCGTTTGTTCCGGGTGCTGCGGGAGATCTGATACGGGATGGGTTTTTCATTGATTTGTACTGTATGCTCTTCCCTGGAAGGGGGACAGTCCGGGCGGGTGCAATAGTATTCCCGGTATATCCACTCTTTTTCAGAGGTGAGAAACCGTTTTATGTCTTCTTCTGTGGCATTCCCGGGGTTTTCAACCTCGACTCTCCCATCAGGGTATATTGACAGATAGAGGGTTTTTCTCCGTGGATTGAGGACAACGGAGTAAGGGATATCATATCCCCTGATATGGATCGTTCCGCCGGTGAATGATGGGGTAGGTTTTTGTGTGCCGGCAGGTTTTGTACCCTTCCAGGTGAGATAGTTTTGGACGCCTTTTCGGAGTTCCTCTTTGGATAACCCGTATGGGGCCTGTATGATAATACGGGTATCAGAAACCGGGCTGTACTGGATCTCGTTCTGGTCTTTTCGATATGATACCAGAACCTGAATGGCTTTTCCATTCATCTGCAATAGTATCTTTTCAATGAAGATCTCCGGATCAAATGTGCTCTGCATAGCTGGTGTCAGTGTTTTCGATGATAGAGGTGGTCAGTCAGAAGACATAATCATGGTCAATTGTGTGCAGGAAAGCATGCCGACAGGTGAGCGCATGTCCAGTGGAAAGAAAGGGGTATATACATGAATGTGAATGAAGCATATCGACGTGAAATCATCTCAATTTTGATGCGTGCATGCTTTTTGGAAGAACTTGATCTGTTCGCTAGGGACGATGTCAGGTAGATGGTTTGGTATGTGGGTGTCCGGTAGATGTCCGGTGGAAAGCCTCTCATGACAGGATGCAAAAGGGGATCAGAAAAACCAGTAAACTTCCGGTTCACCCGCAGGACTTTCGGTGTTCTCCTGCAACTCTTCATGAGGATATCCGATAGCAACGCCGGCGACGGCATACTTTCCGGCTGGCAGATGGATGAGGGAGAAAAATTCGGATCTTCTGGAAAGGTATGAGATACCGGGTATCAGATGAACTCCAAGATGATGGAATGTGGCAGAGATCCAGAGGTGTGAGACTGCAAATGCCAGGGATTCCTGTTCGACTGGCGGGAATCTTCGCTCCTCGGTGATGATAATGATGATTGGTGCGGATTTGAAACTGGATATTCCCGTTGTTTCGAAATTTTTGAGCATCTGAATATAATTTCCCGGTCCTTCCGGGGTATACGCACGCCATCCGAAGAAAGAGATGAGTTCATCACGGGTGGTTTCGATTGCCCTTTTGAGCACCTCTTCCAGGGTATCACATGAAGGAGTTCCGGTCCTGAAGACAAAGAATCTGCGGAGATTCGGAAGTACTGGTTCAGGATACGGGTAGGGAGCCTGAAAGCCGGCATGGATCACCTGATGTAGTACCGGATCTGATGGAACTCTGGATGAAAAAACATATACCGGTTTACAGAGTATATGAGGTTGCTCACTGCTTTTCGTTGGGACATCATCTTTCGGTATCATTCTGCGTCTTTCTTCTGTCGTAGAACGTATGGTGATGCATTGAGCCAATCTGTTTTACGGATATTTATATATGGCCCTTAGATCATTATCACATCATTGATATACCATGACGAGGATGGATGGCACTATTATTGAACAACTTTGTCCATAGATGCTGGATGAAGTTCCTATAGCGGTTCTCCTTATTGAAAACGGTATGTTCGTGTACTGCAACAGGGCTGCAGTCGATATGTTCCATGCAACCACACGTTATTATTGGTAACGGAGAAGCCGTGAAAGATACACTCTTGCCCAGATGAATGCAAGTGTCCCGCCCAGAATGTCACCGGCAACAATACCCCACCAGATTCCGTGTTCTCCATACCCCAGAACAATCCCGAACAGGTAGGCAAATACTGCGATAAAGAGAAGGTTTCTGAATACATTCAGGGCAAGTGAAGTCATTCCTTTCCCGACTCCCTGAAAGAGGGACCCTGACATGATACCCGGTGGGACGAAGGGGTAAAAGAAACACATCGTTGCAAGGAATGCTGCAATGGATGGTGCAAGATGGATACTCTCCGGTGAATAGGTGAATATTGTTGCTATCTGGTTTGCAAAAAGCCAGGTGATGACAGAAAGGCTTATCGCTACCATGAGCCCGGTTTTAACCGAATAGTTGAGAATAACAGGGAGTTTCTCATATCTTCTGCCACCAAACGCCGCTCCGGCCACTGATATGACAGATGTGCCGATTGCAGCGAGGGGTATGATTGCAAATATGACGACCCGCCATCCTGCAGCATATACGGCAACCGCATCTGTTCCGGCAACGCTGACGAGCAGGCCATTGATGATGATTGCCAGAAGTGACATCAGGAAAAATTCAAGGCTGGCAGGAATTCCAACGCTGAGGATATCCCACATGGTCTGTCTCTGATATATAAATGATCTCCTGGAGACTGATATATATGTGTCCTTCTTTCCAAAAAACCAGTATACGAGGATAATTGCTACAAATACCTGTGAGATGACCATCCCCCAGGCAGCTCCTGCAATACCCATTCCTGCGGTGTAAATGAGCAGGGGATCGAGGACCATGTTCATGAGGGCCGATACTGCCATGAGGTACATCGCCCGTTTCGTATCTCCCTCGGCACGCAGGATTGAAGAACCCACACTCGTGAGGAGAAGCAGGATGGTACTCCCAAATACTACTCTTCCGTACTCGCCACAGAGCCCTGCAGTCTTTCCTGCTCCAAACAACAGTGCAATGTCCGTGGTCCAGATAACCAGCGGTATAGTAACAAGAGTCGATATGATGACCGTCAGGATGATTGCATGAAAAGCAGCATTGTTCGCTCCCTGAAGGTCTCCTGCCCCTATCTTCCGTGCGATTGCTGAGGTTGTTCCTGCCCCGAGACCATTTCCAAGACCGATAAGTACCAGAAAGAGCGGGGATATAAATCCGACAGCCGCCAGTGCATCTGATCCAAGCCCTGCAACCCATATGGCATTGACGATGTTATAGGTTGAATACAGCAGCATGGCGATGATCAGCGGTCCGGATAATTTTCGAATCGCTTTCTCCGGTTCACCCAGGAGAAGTGACACTCCGACTGTCTCCTCCTTTTTTACCCCTGGAAGGTTTATCTCATGATCATCTGTATTCGGCTTCAATTCTCTCCCTCAAGTGCCCTGATTGTCTGTATGCTTGACGATGCAACCTGCCTGAGCAACTTTTGCAACTGCTCTTTCTCCTCTTTTGTGAGCTGACAACTGACTGCCTGTTCCCATTCCTGGTCAATAGCCATGATCTCCGGTGCTATCTGGTATCCTTTCCTGGTGAGTGAAAGGCGGAATGCACGGCGGTTATCAGGGTCAACACGGCGTGAGATGTACTCTGCATCCTCCATTTTTTTCACCGTCCGGGCAATGGTGCCTTTATCAAGGTGGAAGTACCTGGCCATGGTATCCTGGGTAATGTCAGGATGTTTGAGCAGGCACATAAAAACCGGGTACTGACCTGCTGATAATTTAAACGGTTTTAATCGTTCATTCAGAAAGATAACCCGTGCTCTGTTGATGATGGATAACAGTGGTCCTGGTGGAAGTGATGATGGAAGTGGTGAATCAGACACAGGTACAGGTGTTCATTGGTACCATATAATGTTGCTTATGCAACAGTTGTGTATGCAATAAAAAGAAAGTGTTATTTTTTCCGGTAAATATTCAGTCCGATCTTGATCTCTTCATGATCAGGGATTGATATGTTCCCTTCAGTTGAAGCGATAGTGATAGACTTTCCTGACTTCGATTCTCCATAATCCTTACTGATATCAACGGTGATGGTAAGGATCCGTCTACCTTCATGTCAACATTCTTCATATGATATGATTGAGAATATTTGGAGTTTTTCTCTCCCGGATATTCTCTCGTGTATCTGGTTATTCAGTAAATGTCAGTTTGAATATCTCACTGTCAAAGATTTTCGTTCCGGGCCCTGCATCTGCGGCTTCTGAAACCGGCGCAAAGATCTGGAACCTGAGTGTGTGTTCTCCTTTTTTCCGGTATTTGAGTGGAATGTCGAAGAAGTTTGTTTCCTTTCCATCATTGCTCAGCCATTCATGCACCAGTGAGATCTCCTCTTCATCAACAAAAATTTTGGTAATTACTTTCTGGCGTTGTTTTGCATCATGTCGGATCTGGTAAAAAAACCGGGAATCACCGACCGGGGTGGTGAGGGATTTTTGAGGATCTACATCTCCTGCCTTTGTTGTCCAGAATCCATGAATTCCTATCTCCATATGAGGTCACCAGTTATCTGTTTGCTTATAGGCTGATAATACCATTGGATATTCATGCAGGGAATATGCCGTCTGATTTGGAAAAAATCCCACCCAAATGACTATGTGCAGGGAATGTGTTTTCCTGTCATCACCATATTATCAGTATTGAATGGATTCTCAAATGTCTGACATAAAGAGAATTATAAATAGAGTCTTGGATAATAGATTTCTGTCTGAAAACGTATAGGAATCATCCGATGAAGCACATTTCATGGTTTGATTTTCGGTCAATCAAACAAAAAATCCTGTTTTTTGGTGGATTCGCGTTACTCCTTGTAGCAGCATGTATTATTGGGTATGCAGCGTTTGCTCTGAATTCAGAGGCGATGAATGCTGCTCATGATGAGATGAACAGCATAGCAGAACGTGAGGCAGCATATATCGGGAAGGTTCTCGAAGAGCCGTATTTTACCGCCTCAAGTACTGCATCAGGTCTTGTTGGGATTCGGGAGAAGAACTCCCATTTTGCCAGGACTGATGTGATCTCCTTATTGGAGGGCATATTACAGGATCACCCGCTTTACAATGGTATATATACCATCTGGGAACCTGGCATATTTGACGGGCTTGATGAGCAGTATAAACTCCGGGAAGGATATGACAAGACCGGCAGACTCCGGGTCTACTGGTACCGGGATGCAGACGGAACTCTTGTCAGGAAAATGTATGATGAAACAACAAAGGATCCCGGATCATACTATGATATCCCAAAAAAGACCGGCAAGGGTGAGCTCATAGAACCCTACCTTGAAACCATGCAGGATCCGCCGGTCCTCATGGCCTCGGTATCATTGCCGGCGATGATGAATAATCAGTTTGCCGGTATCGTTGCGATTGATATTGCTCTGACTGATATTGAAAAGATTGCTGATAATCTCGACCTGTATTCAGGAACCGGGAAGATGGTGGTGCTCAGTCATGAAGGACTGATTGCAGGAGCCTCCGGAGATCAGGATATAGCAGGAAGACCCTTCTCTGAAATTGCTGCTTCGCTTGGTCTTCCACAGGAGATCATCCTTGATGCCGTTTCATCAGGTGAGAAGAAAACCTTCTCATACAATGGATTCATTGGATCGATAAGCCCGGTGATTGTTGGTGATGCCCCAACCCCCTGGAGTGTTGTTGTCTATGCCCCGGCTGATGTGGTGACCAGAAAGGCAACTGAACAGACGATCATACTCATAATTATCGGTGTGGTGTTCTCCATATTCGGTCTCTTCCTGCTCTTCCTTGTTGCCAGGTCCATATCCCGGCCTATTGAAGAGATTACGTCTGTCGCTCATGACCTCTCCCTGGGAGATATCAACACCCAGGTGACGATAAAGCAAAATGATGAAGTAGGAAGGCTTGCTGATGCGTTCAGGATCCTTACGAAGAACCTGAAGAACCATGCAGAGTCTGCTGAACGTATCGCTGCAGGTGATCTGAAATTCAGGATTGAAGTGGCCAGCGAGAAGGATGTGCTGGGCAATTCGATGATCCGGATGAAAGAGACATTATCTAGCGTTACGGCAACCATGAACCATCTGGCAGGAAAGGCTGCATCAGGTGATCTGTCGGTCAGGGGGGATGCAGATTCATTTTCAGGAGAATTTGCCCAGATTATCAAGGGGGTGAATGCAACGCTTGATGCAGTCATCGCTCCCCTGCATGAGGCCATGCGTCTTGCCAGGCAGTATGCGGATAATGACTTTTCAGCCCGGTTTGATCCCAATGTGCAGGCAAGCGGTGATTTTATCTCATTCAGGGACGCGATGAACAGTATTGGTATCCAGGTGACAAAGACCATTCAGAACATACAAAACAGGATGGTTGAACTGATGGCAAGCGCTGAAGAGGCACAGGCATCGGCAGATGAGGTTGCCCGTGGTTCATCTGTCGTCGCTGAACATGCAGAATTGGTTTCGGTCAGGGCTGACCAGGGAAGCGAAGCAACGAGCCATATTCTCCATGCCATGGAAGATCTCTCTGTTGCGGTTTCGGATGTTGCAATACGGAGTGAATCGGTCTCAAAGCTCACTGAAAAAGGGAATGATATCAGTAAACAGGGTCAGAAACTTGCATCCGCAGCCAGTCAGGGGATGGAAGGGATACGAAACGCAACCGACGACCTGAACCGGATAATCCTCTCCATCCAGGAGCAGATGACCCAGATAAATAATGTTATTGCAATCATCACCGGAATTTCTGATGAGACAAATCTGCTTGCACTCAATGCGGCAATTGAGGCTGCACGTGCCGGGGATGCAGGGAGAGGATTTGCGGTTGTGGCTGATGAGGTTAAGGATCTTGCCATGGAGAGCCATGCATCTGCAGAGAAGATAGAAGAGATGATCAGAAACCTCCAAAGGGAGTCTTCCCAGGCATCTGATCTCATGACCAGGGCACATTCCCAGGTTGAACAGGGGTATGAGGCAGTTGGTCAGAGTCTTACGTTATTTGGGGATATTGCCGGTATGCTGGAACAGATCGCCCGCGATGTAAGCGACGTTGCTGCATCATCTGAAGAAGAAGCAGCCTCAGTCTCTGAAATTACGAGAAATATTGAGCATGTTGCCTCACTTATCAAAGAGACCGCAGATAGTGCAGTATCCAGTGCTGCAGTATCACAAGAGACTTCGGCTGCAGTAGATCAGATAAGAAAAGTTGTTGAACATGTGAACAGCGTTGTTGCCTCCCTGCAAAAGGAGATCGATCAGTTCACCATCTGATCCATACCGCCCCTTTATTGCGGATGATAGGAAAACGTAACTGCTATCAAACAATGAAAATTTTTCTTTTTTCCTCACACGTTCGCTCTCATCTCATACTGGTACTTTTCGTTGTTCTGAGTGGGATTGGAATTTGTGGAGTCAATGCTGATCCATCATATGATACTGCTCTTTCTCTGAGTCCTGAAGAACTGGAATGGATCTCTGCTCATCCTGTTATCAGGATCTGCCCTGACCCCTATTATCCCCCGTTTGAAATGCTCACGTCTGATGGCGGGTATCAGGGAATATCTGCCGATCTCCTCAGGATCATCGCCGAACGTGCCGGACTTACCCTTGAGGTCGTGCCATGTGAGAACTGGAGCCAGTGTATAGAGAAAATTCGGAATCGGGAGGTAGATATCCTCGGTGCTGTGTTTATTTCAGACCTTCGCTCCCAGTATCTCTTTTATACTGATCCCTTTTACTCGTCTCCACTTGAGATCATCACCAAAAACACCGCCCCTTCCGATCTAACGCTGGCCGATCTCTCCGGAAAGTCAGTTGCAGTCGTGGATGGATACACATCACATCTCCTCCTGGTGACACATTATCCAGATATTCATACCGTTGTTGTTCCTGATGTCCCATCCGGACTTGAAAAGGTCGTGTTCGGCTCTGCTGATGCGTACCTTGGTGATCTGGCAACCGCAGCCCATCATACGGAAAAGTCAGGGTTTACCAATCTCCAGATCTCAGGGGAGGGTTCTTTTGCGAATAATACCCTGCAGAATCTTGCTTTTGGGGTTCGAAGTGATCAACCTGTTCTTGTATCAATACTCAATAAAGGGCTGCATTCACTCTCTGATGCAGAAAAGAAACGCATATTCTCAACCTGGATACCTGCATCACTCGTCCCGCCCCTGATAAGCCGGGAGATTCTCATTGCAGCAGGGGGGATCATTGCCTTTTTCTCCATCATCATCGTTGGGTTTTATGTCTGGAACAGGTCTCTTCAGATGGCGGTCGACGAGAAGACCAGGCAGCTTGTGGCAGAGCTCGATGAGCGGAAAAAGATTCAGAATGAACTCCAGAATAAAAATGATGAACTATCCGCGGCATATGAAGAAATTACCGCGACGCAGTATGAACTAAAGCAACAGTATCTGCAGCTGATGCAGAACCAGGAGGAACTCAGGCAGCAGGAACGTACGTTAAGGCAGATCCGGTTCTCTATTGATCAGAGCCATGATATGATGTTCTGGCTTGATAAGACAGGTAAAATTCGTGATGTCAGCGGAAGTGTCCACTCTGTTCTTGGATATTTACATGAGGATCTTGAATCTTTGGATATTTCGGCGATAGATCCAAAATTTACGATAGATTCAGGACTTGAAGTATCCGGATTGGAACACCTTGTCCCGGTCAGATATGAGACTGAATTTATCACGAAAAGCGGAAAATCGCTCATGGTTGAAGTATCGCTCATCTCCTATGAATATGCTGACGAGACCATGATTCTGTTATCAGCCCGTGATATCAGTGAACGGAAGATGATGGAAGACCTGAAGAAAAAGGCATTCACGCAGATTGATAAAAATATCGAGCAGTTTGCAATCTTAAATGATCAGATACGAAATCCGCTCACGCTCCTCATGATTTATGCAGAAGAGATGGGTACAAAGGACGAAGCAAAAATCATGGAACAGATATCCAGGATTGATCAGCTGGTTGATAAACTGGATAAGGGGCTTTTAGAATCAGAAAAGGTCCGGGGGTTTCTCCGGAGATATTATGAACACACGTCTGATATCCGGGAACCACTTGAGGATACCTGGTAAGTATTCTATACGGGTCCCTTTTTAGACGTATGAATTAACCCGGTTATTTGGAGGAAGGCTCCATGTCTTGTCACGGGTTTGGATTATCACGGTTTCATCCTCTTTTTTCACGATGATGGTCCCTGCATGGACTGCCTGATGATGGGGGACACAGAGGGTAAGCATGTTCTCTGCCAGATCTTTTCCCTGCTCGGATAAGGGAATTATATGATGAACTTCAACCGGTCCTGTCGTCTCTTCACCCATAACAGAACAGATCTGGCAGCAGTTACCATGGAGGTTCTTTACAAGATATGCCAGATATCGGTTCCTTTTCGTCTGCATCGGAAGAATTCTCCGTTCCTCCTCCTGAATCAGAGAATGAATATCCCTTCCTGCCTTTTGCGCTGTGATGAATACGTGATGGTATCGCCGCTCTGATGGAGGCTTTGTGATCGTTCCTGCATGAGAAAGGAGCGTCTCGCGATCATAGCCACATGGGTTTATCTCATCTGCATATTCAGGAAATACATCCAGTAATCTCATAATGAGCAGTGGGTCCCCGTTTTCTATCCGGTCTTTGATCGTGGGTTTATTCAGAATTGCATCGAGCACCTGACGGCCACTGACCGGAATGAGTCCGAATCGTTCCCACCATTCAAGAATGATCCAAAGTTCCACCTGGTCGGATATCAGAAATTTCAGCCTCCCCCGCTTATTTAAAACCATGTTTGCCAGGGCATCTGCAGCATTCAGGTTGATCAGGTGTTGCAGATCCGGGTTACTCCTGAAAAAGATCTGAATGATGATGGCAATCCATTCAAAATCAGGTGAATATGGCCCTCCAGCCTGATAAAAGAGATATTCAAGATAGGCTATGGAGGAGGATGGAACGCCCAGTACCAGATCATCTGACCCGGCATGTCCTGCGGTGCATCTCTGAATCGCAGTCTGGATATCAGAACCGGTTATTAATACGCCAATTTTGATCTTTTCTGTGAGGGCATCAAAACATGGAATACAGTCACGCCAATGGACCGGTTTCATCTCTTCTCTGTGATGTATGGTTTTTACTCTCCGCCAAAGTGAAAAGTCGTCCCGACTGTACTGAATGCGAAGGCATGTGGCATAGCCTGGGCTATGGAGACCTGGGCCTCCCACCCGGTACAGTGAACGGGTATGAGGTATGCGGGCTCTATCTCCTGCAGGGCCTTGATAGTATCTGGAATGACCTTTTTAAAATACGGACCTGAAAGGTGGAAACCCCCCATGATTGCGTGAACAGTATCTATGCCGGTAATCTTTTGTGCATATCTGACCGAGTTGATTATTCCTGCGTGAGCACAGCCTGATATGACAATAAGACCCCTGTCTTTGAGGTGAATGAGAAGTGCCTGATCATCCCGGAACACGTCTTTTACAAATAAATCCCCCTCTCTTGCTTCAAGAACAGGAGAACCCTGCTCAAACGGAGTTATTCGTTCAATCTCTCCGGTAAGCAGAATCTTCTGATTCGCAATCAGTGAGGGTTCTGTAGACAGGGAGAGTATGCCCCCGGCGTGGGTGACTTCATCGGCAGTCATTGATGGAAGCGTCGTATACGTACCATCAGGTCTCTTCTTTCTCCTCATGGCAAATGCTGCCGGGTGGAGATGGACCGGAATACGACATGATGACTGACGAAGAACGCAAAAGAGAGCACCGATATGATCGAAATGTCCATGACTGATGACCACTTCACTGATCTCATCCAGAGAAATTCCCAAAGTTTTCGCGTTCTCTATGAGGGCCGTTTCTGTAGCTCCGGCGTCCATAAGGATAGTATGGATCTTCTCCCCGGATCGTACCTGTATCAGAAATGATAACCCGTGTTCGGCTAAAAGGGTCTTTCCATCAGAGAGTATCGGACGGCGAATAAAAGAAGTCTGCTCCACCATGAGGAGATCAGTGTAATTATCGACCAGGACGGTTACATCCACATGGTCAACAGGGTGTAATGAATATGTCATAGAATCACAAATTCTGTCTAATTATCTCTCATATGGGAAAATAAGTCCTTCTTTTGTACTCTGACAGTGCAGTCAGAGATTGATATGCACATATCGCAAGACGCTGAAAAAATATTTATACTATTGTGACAATAATACAGATTGTAACCTGCCTGTAGGAATTATCGGAGATCTGGCAGGATTTTGTGGATGGATGCATGAGGTGAAAATAGGTCTGGTCTTCTCATCAGTCTCCATCCATTCATATTTTTTCTTTTTTGATCTGAATATCCTCTGATTACGGAAGACTATCATTAAATATACTTTAATATCATACTATCTGCATTAATCCAGAAAGGTAGACGTAACCTATAAAGTGGATTTCAAGTACAGGTTTTGGAATAGCCAATGGTTCATATTGATTACTTCATAACCTTTTGTCAGGCACTCTCATCATCTGATCAGATTCACTGTCATAAACATGTCATAATATCATGACCTCTGGAATATGTGTCGATACAAATGTCTCATAGTACATTAGGAAATCAGAACAGGTACCGCTTTTTTGATAGTCTCCATGGAAAGGAACCGGCATGTTCAAACCTTTTGATTGGCTGGCGTACCAGATAACGAGACATCCGGGTGTTGTCGCCGGAGTCGCCCTGGCTGCTTTTATCGTTGCACTGTATGGCACAACCCTGATTACCATGCAGACCGGCAATGAGGCCTATCTTGACAAAAATACTCCCCGTGGCGCATTGCTGGCACACTATGCAGATACCTACGGTTCAGATGCCATTATGGTCATCATCGAGTCTGATGATGTTACGAAAGTAGATACCCTCTGGTATATTGACAATCTCTTAAATCATATCCAGAATCAGCAGTCGGTTGAGCGGACATCCAGTATTGTGGCACTCTTAAAACAGGGCAACAACGGTGTTCTTCCCCGGTCATCTGCAGAGGTTAAAAGGATAATTCAGAATGCTCCTGCAGAGATTGTCAGCCGAAACCTTCCCTCGAATATGATGACATTGGGCGTTATCACCCTTGTCCCCGGCCTGTCTGAGGATCGGCAAAAGCAGGTTTTGTCAAATATTGAGACCATTGTGAAGACATCCCGTCCTCCCCCGGGAGTATCTGTCACCTTATCCGGAGAACAGGCCTTTAACCAGGAGATGGGAAGGGAGATGGGATCATCCATGGGGATTTTAATCATGGCAGCGATGATTCTCATGGTAATAGCCGTCCTGACTCTCTTTTCCCATGTCAGGTATGCACTCCTCCCGGTTGTCATCGTTGCAGCAGGCCTTGTACTGACCTTTGGTCTGATGGGGCTTACGGGAACCCAGATCAGCATGGTGGTTATTGGTGCATTTCCTGTCTTGATTGGAATCGGTATTGACTATGCCATCCAGATTCATTCAAGGCTTGATGAGGAGATCTATAAAACTTCGCTTCCTGAAGCGGTTACTACCACCATTACAAAGACCAGCCCTTCGGTCATGGTAGCGATGCTGGCAACATCCACCGGTTTTATTGCCATGATATTCGGCCCGATACCAATGGTCGGGGATTTTGGTATCACCTGCACATTCGGGGTGATGTCCTGCTATATCGCAGCACTGATCCTTGTTCCGGTCTTTGCCATGCTGATTCGGTATCGTGGCAAGAAACAACCAAGAGAGCCTGCCTACGAAAAAGACAACGCCCGGTATAACACCGGACACAGGACAACACCCCCTGAGGGGATTGCCAAAGAATCCCTGATTGAGAAATATGACAGGATTTTGGGACGTACCGCATTAAAGATTGCACAGCGCCCGGTTCCGGTATTATTATTTGTATTCATTATTGCAGCAATCGGATTTACTCTTGATAACGAAGTTCCCATCAGTGCAGATCAAAAGACGTTTGTGCCCCCTGACATGCCTGCATTATTAGACATGAACAAGGTAACACGGACGATGGGGGCGACGACCACCATTCCCATCATTGTATCAGCTGATGATGTCCTGCATCCCGAAAATCTTGCCTGGATTCAAAATTTCGGTGCATATGTTGTAAGAAAAAATGACAAAGTCACTGATGCAGACAGCATTGCTTCCCTGATCGCAGAGCATAATAATGGTACCCTGCCGAAAACCAGGTTTGAAACGGTACAGATTCTCTCTGCCATACCTGATCAGTATAAGAAGCGATATCTGAATGGAAACACTGAAGCGGTAATTGAATTCTCAACACGGGATATAGAGATTAAACAGGCGAGAGACCTGATAAAAATCATCAGAAAAGACATGAATTTTTATCCATCGCCCCCAGGGCTGACCATCAGGGTCACTGGTTCTCTTGAGATGTTCAGCACCCTCATGGATGATATTGACCGGTCAAAAACGCTCATGACCATCCTTGGATTCGTCTTCATCTTCGGATTTTTACTGCTGGTATACCGTCGCCTGAATGCAGCAGTTCCCCTTATCCCCATAATCGTCATTGTAGGGTGGAACGGGGCTATCATGTATCTTTCAGGCCTTGATTATACTCCCCTGACCGCGGTCCTGGGATCGATGACGATTGGTGTTGCATCAGAATATACCATCCTCATCATGGAACGATGTGATGAAGAACTGGCACGGGGCCTGCCCCTCTTTGATGCCATACAGGTAAGTGTTCAGAAGATAGGGACCGCAATCACCGTATCCGGCCTGACGACGGTATTTGGTTTTGCTGCTCTGATGCTCTCTGAGTTCAATATTGTAGCAAATTTTGGAATAACCACAGTGATCACGGTGGTGTTCTCACTCACCGGTGCGATATTTATCATGCCGGCAGTAATCTCACTGGTATATCAGTTCCAGGGGCAGAAAGTTTAATAATATGCAGCTTCGGCGATTACCAGTACGAGTTATTATTCCGGTACCCGCTCTTTTCTATTCTCTGACGAGTGCTGGATTCAAATCATTACTATTATCGTCTCATATGTCATGTTCTAATTAGGCATATGATGATCTCTGTCCTCTATGTAGATGACGAGTCTGACTTTTTATTCCTTGGGAAAAATTTTCTGAATAATGAGCCTGATATTACCGTAGATACGGCTACCTCAGCCCAGGAAGCCTTAACAATGCTGAAAACCCGTACCTATGATGCCATCATATCCGACTATCAGATGCCGGTGATGGATGGCATCCAGTTTCTTCAGAAGGTCCGTTCACTCTATGGCCGGATACCCTTCCTTCTCTTCACCGGCAAAGGTCGTGAGGAGGTGGTCATTACTGCATTAAATTCGGGTGCTGACTTTTATATTCAGAAAGGGGGTGACGCCCCCTCACAGTTTGCCGAACTGGCCCATAAGATCCGTCAGGCAGTGGAGAGAAAACGGGCAGAGGATCGTCTTGTTGAGAGTGACAGGCGGTTTAGAAAGACGCTTCAGACCATGAAACTCATCGCCTTTCAGCTGGATAATGATGGAAAGGTGTTGTTCTGCAATGATCATCTGCTTCATCTGACCGGCTGGAGAAGAGAAGAGTTCATGGGCAGGGATTTTTTTGAGATGGCCGTTCCCGAAGATCTCAGATCCCTAAAGAAACATTCCTTTCAGGAGGCCTTGAAAAAAGGTACCATCTCTCAGCATGAGGAGATGAAGCTCCTCCTCCGGAATGGTGAAATCCGGGACATTGACGTGATGAACACGGACCTCAGGGATGAACACGGGGGTCTTATCGGCTATATGTGTATCGGGGACGATATCACCGACCAAAAAATTGCACAAAAAGAAGTGGAAGCCTGGCGTAACCGGTACAAAATGGTCACAACTTCATCCGGCCTTGTTGTCTATGATTATGACATGAAGCAGGATCGGATCATCATGAGTGAGAATGTCAGTGATGTCTTTGGATATCCGCATGATGAGATCAGTCATGGATTTGAACAGTGGCTTGAACTTGTCCACCCTGATGATCGAAAGGCAGCCCTTGATGCGTTTTATTCAGTGCATACAAACTCCGGGGGAGGCATTGTCAGGTACCGGTTCAGACATGCTGATGGTCATTATGTCTGGGTAGAGGATCGGGTTTCTGTGCCTGATATCTTTGATTCGAACCGGCTTATGGGCATTATGGCTGACATCACCAGGCAACAGGAGGCAGAGGAGGCACTGCGGCTCAGTGAGGCACACCTCAAAACTGCGAATAATAAGCTTAGTCTTCTCAGCTCCATCACCAGACATGATATCACAAATTCGCTCAGTGCAATGCATGGGTTCCTCTCTCTTTTGGGAGAGTGCGAACCTCAGGAAATTCCGATATTTACAAAAAAACTGCAGGATCTAGCCGTTTCAATAGAGTCTCAAATAGCCTTTTCACGTGAATATGAAAAGGTCGGAGTGTCAGAACCGGACTGGTTTTCCGTATCTGATATCCTGGAAAACTTACCGTTCGAGCATATTCGCCTGAACTGTGAAGTTCCTTCCAATCTTTGGATCTATGTTGATCCCATGATCCCGAAGGTCTTTTACAATCTCCTCATCAATGCAAAGAACCATGGAAAACACGTCTCTACCATCACCGTGTCATGGAGGAATAATGATACGTCCCTCATTCTCTCATGGGAGGATGATGGCATTGGTGTTCCCCATGAAGAAAAGGATCTGATCTTTACCTACGGATATGGGAAGAATACCGGGTACGGATTATATCTTATATCTGAAATACTGAAGATTACTTCGATTACCATCTCTGAAACCGGCACACCAGGGAAAGGGGCACGATTTGAGATGGTGGTTCCTTTCGGAGGATACCGGTTTTCCTCATAATGAACTTACAACAGGATACCGGGGTTTTCCTAATTTCATCCTGTATTCAGCATGACTTCTGATTTTTTTTCATCAGACCATCAATCCAATAGTTTATGCTGATTGGGATCAAAGTTTGTTGATCCAACTGATAGTATTGACTATCCAGAGTAGGTGTTATGAGCAGGTCCGGGGATAAACAGTTCCAATATGGTCAATATTCGTTGTCGTACCATATTATGCTCATCTTCCTGATCATAGGGATCATTTGTACAAGCATCATCTTCGCCTATCTCTTTCATGTTGAATCTGATTCAATAGAGTCTGAATTTTTCCTTTCCCAACGATATGGGGAGGAAGCCCTTATTCATGCAATCCAGCTGGCAGATCAGAGTCTTTCGTTTTATGATAATGCATACAATCAACCTCTCCGTCTGGCACTGCTTGATTATCAAAACCTCTACCATCAAAGCGGGAAGAGTCCTGAAGAGGTGGATTTAGAAGAAATAAAGGAGGAACTGGCAGGTTATTTTGATCACCCCATCGACCTGTATATCTTTAATTCTTCAGGAGTGATCATTGCCTCAACCTTTCAGCCAGATATTGGGCTTGACTTCTCATTTGCCCCGAAATTCAAAGAACGGCTGAATACCATCCGGCTTGGAGACTCAGTCGCATTTGATGCCATCGTAACCGGGACAAAACTGGGAGAAGAACGGAAATATGGATATATCCCGACACGGGATCATGAGTATATTCTGGAGATTGGAATAAATCTGCAGGAGTTCTTTGAAAAACAGGGCATATCCAAGTATCCGCGTCTTGCCCGCTGGTATAAAGAGACGCAGCAGGATATTGTATCAGTATGGATATTTGACCTGACCTTTAATCAGGCTACAGATATCCGGACTTCCATCCCCGGATTTTCGGTGTACCCATATGAATTTGTGGACCGGACAGATCGCATTGACAATTTGAAAACAGCCTTTGGTGAAAAAAAGAGCTTTATCGTTACCGGGCCACAACCAAACCAGATTACGAAATATCTCTATATCCCCCAGATAAAAAGTTCCACAGTATCATCTGGTCTGTTCGACAAAGTGGCAGAGATCGTCTACTCGTCTGAACAGGTACGGCAGAAGACAGAAAAGGCACTGTTAAAGAATATCCTCAATGCCCTGATGATCATAGCACTGTTATGTCTCATCGCATTTTTCATATCACGGTATGTAACCAGGCCGGTTTACCAGATAATTGAGGACATTGAGATCATTGCAGATGGAGATTACGATCACCCGATCCGCCGGACAAAGGGCTTTGAGTTTCGAAGGCTGGAAGCGAGTATTCAGAAGATGGTAGGGCGGCTGAAAGAGGATATCATCTCAATCAGGCAGAAGACGGATGAGCTGAATGATGAATTACAAAACCGGCAATATGCAGAGGAGTCTCTTCGGGCAGCAAATCATAAGTTATCTCTGCTTGGAACCATTACCAGGCATGATCTGCTGAATCAGATGTCTGTGGTATCCTCAGGATTTGACCTTCTTGAGGATGAGATTCCGGTTAATGAGCAGAATATCCGGATTTTAGCCATGATTCGTGATGCTCTGAATTCCATCAGTGATTTGATCCTCTTTACCCGGATATATGAGCAGATGGGGGTTGACAAACCGGTCTGGCATTCCATAAGCCGGCTAATAAACGAGACGATGAAAAATTTCAGTGATCAGCCCTTAACCGTTCATGATCTGACGAACGGTCTTCTCATATTTGCAGATCCGATGTTTGACCGGGTTATCTACAACCTGATTGAAAATTCCCTTCGTCATGGCGGGGAGGTGTCACGGATAACGTATGAAGTCAGGATTGATGATTCTGCTGCAGTACTCACCTATTCTGATGATGGGTTTGGCGTCCCTATTGCTGATAAGGAGAAGATCTTTGCGAGGGGATATGGGAAAAATACTGGTCTAGGACTCTTTCTGACACGGGAGATCCTCTCCCTTACCGGTATAGAGATCCGGGAGACTGGAACCCCAGGGGAAGGTGCCTCTTTTGAACTGAAAATTCCGCAGGGAAAATGGCGGTTTGAGGATGCCGGTAAGTAATAGAGAACCATCGGGCCGGTGTAGATCCGGATATATATATAGTGCTTTGCCTGAGTGTTTTCAGTTTTTTAAAAAACTGGAGTATCAAGTTATCTCTCAAAAATATCTGATTATTGGCGAAATATGGGGTCCGGATTATACATCTATAAGAACTATTTCCCTGCTCTGAATGTATGAATGGCGCACCTGCAATTGTCAGACATCATGGGATTATTGTTCAGGTTATATAGAAAAAAATTATAAGTGATGACCGAAAATCCATATATTTTGAAGGATATAAAACCGATTTAATACGCTTTTTTTCAATAAAAAGAGATAAATTATCGTCTTTTAATATAGCCAAAGGATAGGGTCAGACGCCTGTCTGCCACATCCACGACCGTGTTTTTTTCATTAAAGTGATTTTCTTCACCCAATCCAAATATCTGCAATAATCTGGCAAATCGTGAAAATAGGGAATTTTTTTGGAGTATGAAATTTATAAAACCCACTTGTTTTTTATCGTAGGGATGATTTTTCCTTCATCTCTCATCCTGGTGGTCTGGTCTCTATCACACTGATCAGAGATATGGATCCGGCCGGAGATGTGCGTGTGGATCCTGTCGTATACTTCTCACCATCCGTTGTAATAAGAATGGTTCCTCTGATATCAGTCTGAAATACCTCTGCCCCGACAGCCTCCAGTCCCATCACGGTTGCTTTATTGGGGCCTTTTCCGATCCGTCCGACACTGATGACAGCCACTTCAGGTTTTAAGCGATGTATAAAGCCTGCATCATACGCCTCCCGTGATCCATGATCCGGGACACGAAGGATCTGGATGGGATCAGGAAGAGAGATATCTGGTGAACCGTTCTGTGAAAGGAGGAGCATGGATACATTTCCAACGGTGATCTTCAGAACCGCCTCATCATATCCCATCCCTGTCTGGTTAACCGGAACAACTTCAATAGACGCATCGTTCCCTATCGACATGATATCACCCACTGCCAGTGATGAGTGGGGGATTGATTCATTCTCTATCTTCTCGAGGACCCGTCCATAATACGGATATACCTGACCGGTTCCGGTATCGCGATAATCGTAAACGACAGTCCGGTTCATAACCTCAAGGATTCCCCCGGTCTTGCCCGGATCCATACTGGTCACCAGGAAGAGATCCAGAGCGGTGATATTATGGCCGGTCAGATATGCCGCTGTGGTGTTCCGGTCAGGTCCTGCATCGATCAAAGTGCAGGTCCCAGCTGTCTCCACCAGGACTGCATCTCCGGTTCCGACATCAATGACATGAATGGTTGTCTCCTCTGCTGTTCCTGGTGAAAATACAAGTAAGAGCAGGATTGTGGTACACATTATTACTCTGTGAAAGCTTCTCATGGTGTATTGATACCCCCCGTTCCGGGTATACCATACGTTATCCAACGTCCCTCAAATTGCTTCTTCTTATGTTCCGATGCTCTACGATGAGAGAGGAATAACCCCGGTATGAGTGATATCTATAAACATTGGCAGAAAAGATGTATAATCAGTCAACAGTCTTATGGTTCCTCTCAAACTTCCCATCGGTATTCAGTCATTTTCAGAAATTCGAACCGGTGGGTATGCCTATGTAGATAAAACCCCCTATGTTGCCTCATTAGTGCAGGAAGGAAAATATTACTTCCTTTCCCGGCCCCGCCGGTTTGGGAAAAGCCTCTTTCTTGATACACTGGATTGTGCATTATCAGGAAAAAAGGATCTTTTTAAAGGCCTCTTCCTCGATAGTCCGGAATCCACCTGGGACTTCTCAGTAACCTGGCCGGTGATACGGATAAGCCTGGGTCAGCGGATCAATACCACATCTAACGAACTTCATGAATACCTCACCCAGATTATCAGCCGGGAAGCACAGCGGTTTGGATGTACTATCAATCCTCATATTTCACCCGGATTTCAGCTTGAAGATCTCATTCGTGATGTGAATAACAAGACGGGGCTTCAGGTGGTCCTGCTTGTTGATGAGTATGATAAACCAATTCTGGACAATATCAATTTTTCATGCATTCTTATTCTCAATACCACATGAAAATTATCGGAATAATCTGATTTCACGATTTGAAGGCTATTATGCGAGTGTTGTATATGCATATCTGGCAAGTCTGGGATATGAAATAATCCCGGAGGATACGACGAATAAAGGCAGGATTGATTTAACTGTCAAAACCAGACCATATATCTGGATCTTTGAATTTAAGGTAAAAGGAATTGACCATTCGGGTAATAAGGATCCCCTGAAACAGATAAAGGAACGGGGATATGCTGAAAAATATGCCGCTGACTCCCGCCCGGTTATTGAAATTGGGATCGTTTTTGATCCAAAAACCAGAAATATTGAGGCATGGGAGGTAGGAAACCCTGATTTTTAATTCTTTTTACTGATTACTTTCTCAATACTCTCCAGTAACTCCTGTTTCTTATAGGGTTTGACGACATAGCCGGCGGCACCGACCCGGAGAGCCAGGGCAACGACCTGTTCAAGTCCGGCGGCAGAACACATAATGACAGGAATTTCGGGAAAATCCTGTTTCAATTCACGCAATATCTCAATTCCATTAAGTTTCGGCATGACCAGATCAAGCATGATAAGGTCAATTGGATGGCTTTTCAGGAAATCAAGGATGTGTATTCCATCAGGCTGGGTCAGGGTGTTATAGC
>ENA-UOYA01000719-UOYA01000719.1-activated-sludge-metagenome-genome-assembly--contig:-NODE-719-length-39832-cov-6.416422_pt1 | contig 39832 bp, 31 predicted proteins | sample MGYA00238163_ERZ764804 | MGnify/ENA primary metagenome ERZ764804 (study PRJEB28919, sample SAMN05720223) | activated sludge metagenome | isolation source: Anaerobic digester | place: Hong Kong...
GATGTTTTGGACAATCTCGATCTGCACCTCGGCTGAATATCCAATCCCATTTTCCTTGATCCCTGCACCGAGCAGGATGATGGGCATTTCCCTGCCACATCACGGACTCGCTACAGATTGAACCCACTCGAAGTTGTTAAATCCACATTGGTCCTGGGTATCAGGAGCTTTAGTATATGGTTTGTTTTTTGGCCATTTCGCCTGGGCTCCCAGCCCCCAATCCAAACCGTTTCCGAAGGTATACGCGTATGCCGACAGGGACATTTGCTTGATCAGGTTTGTATATCCCCGGCGGATGATCGATTGCAGGGCAAGCCGTAGAAAGGTCAGATCCCAGTAATTACCGCCTGGCTGCAGAGGTGGAAAGACTGGTGTCATACCCGATTGGGCTACTGCCGTTGCCAGTGGAATGAATTTATCGATGAATCGTTCTACCAGATCCTGCTGCGACCAACCAGAAGCAGACCAGGCTTGCACCGTATTGGGTTTATCAAAAAGAATGACCTGCTTGACACCCCAACGGGAGTATGCATCGAGAATCGCCTGCAAATCTGCTGACGAGGGGGCATTGGGAAGGGGCATGGAGATATGGACGATTGGTGTGATCCCATTGTTAATTAATCCGGATAAGAATTGTTCAGGAATCGCCCGAGTTGCATCAGAACGTAAGATAATCCATTTCGCGTTCAGCTGGATCATTTTTGGCAGCCAGGTGACAAGGTCGCGGTTTGTATAGTGCGCGGTATCTTGAAAATAGTGAAAACCGATCCTGGGGGAAACGAGTCTCTGAAGGTATGATTTGCTTTTCATGGTCTGCCTGCCTGTTTCTACATTGATCCTATCCATGATGTAGCAAGATTTGTACCAATTACAAGATTTATGAGTAATGAACATCTGCTATAATTTCGGAAGTATGATCCTTGTTACAGGCGGAACAGGTTTTATTGGCCGGAATCTCATCCAGGCGCTCGTCAATCGCGGCGAACGGGTGCGGGTACTGCTTAGACCATCAAAAAAATCTCCCAATTTTCCCAAAGGAATTTCAGTTGAGGTTGCTGTCAGCAGTTTCTCTGACCAGCGCAGTTTACGTGCAGCGTTGAAGGATATCGATGTCATCTTCCACCTTGCGGGTGCCGAAAGGTATGGGGCTAAAGGAAACCTGAACCAGATCGATGTTGAAGGAACATCAAATTTACTGATGGCCGCCAAAGAATCAAAGGTATCACGCATATTTTATGTCAGCCATCTTGGGGCAGACCGGGGATCTGCATACCCAGTATTGAAGGCCAAGGGTATCGCCGAGCGTTGGATCATCAACAGTGGAATTCCCTACACGATTTTTCGATCAGGAGTCATCTTCGGGGAAGGTGATCAATTCACCGTTCCATTTGCCAGGTTATTGAAACACTCACCGGGCTTTATTTTTATCCCCGGCGATGGATCGACACTACTCCAACCTCTGTGGGTGGATGATCTGGTGACATGCATGCTGCTGGCGCTTGATGACTCAAAAATGGTCAACCGCCTGTTAAGCATCGGTGGTATCGAAGTATTATCGTATCAAGAAGTATTAAAGTTGATCATGCGGCAAATCGGCATTAAACGATTCCTGGTTCCAATCATGCCTCAATTATTGAGATTAATGACGTTGTGGGTCGATCAGTTATTTCCAAAATTTCCCATATCCATTTTTTGGCTGGATCAGCTCGCGTCTGACCGCATCACCAATCTTGATACAATTCCGAAAGAGTTCAACCTGATGCCCTCCAGGATGAAAAATCAAATCGAATATCTTCGGAAAACCGGGTAAAATTGCAGCCGATGAATGATCAGCCATACGTTTGCGTTCACGCTCATTTTTATCAACCTCCCAGGGAAGATCCTTTTACCAACCTGATACCAGATGAAGCAGGTGCGGAGCCTTACCGCAATTGGAATGAACGCATTCTAGACACTTGCTACCGGCCTAATGCTGAACTGGGGAATTATCAACGTATCAGTTTTAATCTGGGGCCCACATTATCTTCGTGGATGGCTTCCTATTCCAAAGATGTGCTGCTGAAAATTGTTGAAGAAGACATGCACAATGTGGCAGTGAACGGCGCTGGAAATGCCCTTGCTCAACCGTACAACCACACCATCCTGCCGCTTTCAAACCGGCGCGATAAGGAAACGCAAATCATCTGGGGAATCGAAGCCTTTAGACATCTGTATGGTAGAAATCCTCAAGGTATCTGGCTGCCTGAGTGTGCCGTTGACCTTGAGACCTTAAACGTTATTGCAGAACAAGGCATCGAATTCACGATTCTGGCTCCCTGGCAGGTCGATGTGCCAGATGGAGAGGCAACCTCACCATTTCGTATCGAATTAGAAAACGGGAAGTCAGTCATTGTATTTCTATACAACAAGGAACTCAGTTCAAGGGTGAGTTTCGATAGACAGGCGACCGTGAATGCTGACACTTTCGCGGAAAAAATGCTTGCACCTGCTGTAAAAAAGAATGCTGCGGACAGTCTAACCATCATCGCCACTGACGGTGAGCTCTATGGTCATCACCAGGTATTTCGTGATAAATTCCTCGCACATTTACTCAACGGATCGACAAGCAGCAGGGGGATGCGGATAACTTACCCGGGATTGTGGCTTAAAAATAATAAGATCACCCGAACAGCCAGAATCATTGAAAATACTTCCTGGAGCTGTCATCACGGTGTTGATAGGTGGCGTGATCACTGCGAGTGTTCAGTAGATGGTGCATGGAAAAAGCCGTTGCGCGAGGCATTCAACTGCCTGGCGGAGGAAATCGACAACCAATATGAGCAGATGATTCGGGGTGCCGGCGGTAATCCCTGGAAAATGCGAAACCGGTACATTGATGTCATGCTTGGCAAGGTTACGTTTGTGGACTGGGTGAAAGACTTTGAGATTGGTTTCAACGAGAAGAACAGCGTTCGAAAACTTGAACACCTCTTTAGGGCACAATATGAACGCCAGCGTATGTTCACGTCCTGTGGATGGTTTTTTGATCGTATGGATCGCATCGAACCGCAAAACAACATCAGCTATGCAGCGTGTGCCGTCTGGTTGATGGAGCAAGCATGTAGGTTTGAAATTCCTTCTGCTTTCTATTCCTTAATGGAAAAGGCAAAAAATGTAAACACTGGCCTTACTGGAAAGAACTTATTTCTCAAGGCTTATGCTAAGTACGCAATCCACGAATCCGCTGAATAATCAGAAGGACGCCTTTCCTGAAAGCGCAATCAGTTTTTCCACCTGATACCCAGACTCTTTTTCCAATTTGCTTAAAATAGTAATTAAATCGTAAAGATAAAGGGCGGTTTCAACCAACTCGGATGCTCCGCTTCCTTCTCTCGATGCCTGTTGGATGAGTGGGATGATGGAAAGCCACCAGGTCAAGTCTGCAAAGGTTTCTCGATTGAACCAGAGAATTTCATTATAGCGGTTCACTTTCAAGAAATACTGGATTTCTGGTTCAGAAAACCACTGTTGCAGCAATGATTGAAGTGATCCTGGTTGAAATTGATCATACCAATTCTGCTGGGAAACCCCTATGTCCAAAGCCAGAAATTGGTTTTGAATTTCGGATTCTTCACAATGAAATTGAAGCAGTGCTCCCTCAAGATACTTCCTCAACCGCCATTCTTTAATCCAGGAAATCACCAGGTCTTCATGACTATCCCCGGTAATTAGCTTGCCAATCGGGTGGATGACAGCCCAAGTCATCAGCGTCATCCAGCGCGATTCAGATTGGAAGAAACGATCTGCGAGAAAATCGGTAAATTTATTCATCTTCTCACTGGTGGGAGCTTGCAGTTGTTTCAGAAGACCCGGGAAGCGCAGGATCGCAAATACCAGATTACAAATATTTGACTGCACACTGTTCTTATTTGAAACCCCAGGAACTTGTGATTCGATTCCGTTCAGGAAAGCGGATACCTTGGCTGTAATCTGTGTGCTGTCAATGCTGTCAATTGCCATACCGCTGGAGTACTTGGTGCGCAGATAATGTAAATAACCATAATTGATGATCTGTTTGAAGGGTTCAACGATCGGATTCAGGAACAATTCGTTTAGGGATTGTTCGATTTCCGGCACACCCTTTTCACCAATTACTGCGTAGAGCCCTGGATAGTTATGAGTTGCATCCGGAACAACTACTTTAAAATCTAGAAAAGCATGGTACTCGTAACCATGCAACTTGAAGTGCAAACCTCGATCCAGGAATTCACTCATTGGTCTGATAAAGTGCATTCCGGTAATCTGGTCGCGGAAAGTAATGAAAGCATTCCTGTTCCCCGCCAAATTTAATGCGGCATCCAATACGATCTGATCCTGTTTCTTATGAACAGAGTAATGGATCCAGCCATCAGCTTCGTCGAGATTATTGTTATAGATTACCAGTGCAGATTTGTCTCCGCTGCGGTTAGTAAAGGCATAAACATTCTCATTTACATTGCCATTTTCAGCAAAGAAATCGAACAGGTTAAAATGTTCTACCTCAGCGAATAGTTGACGCTGATGCAGCAAGGGGAATATCTCGTGCTCGTGCCTGGCTATTAGCTCGGTATCGATACTTTCGTTCCAATACGCCTTGCGGAACTCCATGCCGTATTTTTCCGAAAACCCTTCGATCTGTCCGTGCCCCAGCATTGGCAAACCCGGCATCGTTGCCATCATAAGACAAGTGCCGAAATACTTATCGCCTTTTCCAAATTGCTCTACGGCAGTGCGTTCATCCGGATTGTTCATGAAATTTACATAACGTTTTAAAATTTCCGGTTCGAATTCCAGTGTATTCTTGATCAATTTGCGATAACCGGCGTTATCTTCGTTACGCAGCATGTGCATGAAAGCGCTATTGTAGACACGATGCATACCCAACGTGCGCACAAAATAACCCTCCATGAGCCAGAAGGCTTCTGCGAGTAAAAGGGTATCTGGTGCCTCAGCAGCAACGCGGTCAACCACTTCTCTCCAGAATTCCACCGGCATCACTCGGTCGAATTCTTCTTGTGAAAGGCCATATTCCGAGCGGGACGGGATAGCTCCACCGGTACCGGGCTGTGGAAACCACAACCGTTGATAATGTTTCTTAGCAAGGGTCATGGCGGCGTCAAAGCGGATGATGGGGAATTTTCGCGCTACATCCAGGATGGTTTGGATGATCGTTTCACGTACCTCTGGATTCAGATAGTTCAACTGGGCTGTGTCGTTCCAGGGCATGGATGTTCCGTCGTTGCCGTGATAAATATATTTCATCAATCCACTATGGTTATCTCGCCTGCGAAAAACCACTGCGGCATCACTGCGGTCATAATAGTGATCTTCGATCTGGATTGTGACTGATGGGTCTGATGACAGATCCTGCCCGGTGAAGGAATACGACGGATAAGGGCAATGTTCCAGGGACAGGAAACGATCTGGATGGTTGATCACCCATTCCGAATCGATACCCATATGGTTAGGCACCATATCGCTTGCCAGCCGGATTCCGTGCCGGGCGGCTGATTGACGCAGGGATTCGTAAGCAGGCTCTCCGCCGAGATCCGTAGCAATCTGATAGGAATAAAGCGAATAGGCTGACGAGATAGCATCCGGATTTCCACAAAGCTTTTTAATCTGTGCTGAGGCCGGACTACGCTCCCAGAGGCCTATTAGCCAAAGCCCGGTGATTCCCCAGCGGCTAAGCGCCTCAAGTTCGGCATCAGGTATCTGGTCCAGGCGGGTGATTAGTTGTTGGTATTTTTGGCTCAATTGATCAAGCCAGACGTAAGAATTCTTGGCGATCAGCACCAGGCGCGGCATCCATTCACGGTCTTTACTGAAGGCTTCAGGTTCAATACCCGGGGCACCAGCACGGCGTCCTTCCGATTGGTCATAAACGGGAATGGGTACCGGTCCCGGGCCGGTAAAGGATAGTTTATTTTCTTCCTTGATCAAATCCAGACTGGATAGCAGCTTATAGATGTAATCTCCGAGAAGTGTAGACCAGTGCTCACGTATGTATTCAAGCTGACCGGTTAGAGAATGCGGAACTTCCAACGAAGGCGTTAACAACATTTGCAAAAGGGGTTTATTTTCAGGGCCAAATACAGGTTGTTCTGCAAAATATGCCTGAAGCGCTTGAACAACTGGCCTAAAACTCGCATCGCTGGTGAAGTTTTCTTCAACGAAGAGTTCTGAATATGTATACAGCGCTGGATTCTCCAATGAAATCCAGAGCATCACCAGTTCTTCAATGACAAGTTGCGTGTTCGGGATTCCGCCTGTGGATTTACTCAGGTACTGCGCTGGATCGAGCTGCCTGGAAAAAACAGGCGTGGGAGGATATTCATTAACAAACTTCTCAAGGAAATGGCTGAGTTCATCCTTGCCTATTGACCGTTCAAGGTAGTTCACCGCATTTGCCAGAACATGGGGGGATTTCTGTTGACGATACAGGAAGAAGATATGATGAAAGATTTCATCGATGAGCCCGATGGCATTGACCTGGCTGGCTTTTAGTGCCTGTTCCGGGAAGGCTATCAGGTCATGTTGTGAATTCACCAGATGAGCAAAGGTGCGAGCTGCATGGAAATTAGCGAAGATGACGTTACCGTCATAGGAAAACAGGGCTTCGTCTATATGATATTTTTCGCGTGCTCTTCGGGAAATATGAAATTCCATCATCCTGCACCAGCCTCGGTGAATAAAATCAATACTGTTTAATTATATACAATGGATATCAAAGAACATATGCACGAGAACCTAATCTGCTGGCTAATCAATAAGATCTGGAAGGCAATAAAAATCTCCTGGTAAGTCATCGATATGGATGTTGCTGATCAACTCACCCATTTTTACCAACCTTTGCAAGGAGCGCTCGGATTGAGAAGACGGCCATTTAAAGAATGTGGAGATATCTTTTAGTTTTCCGGCACCGAGCGACTTGAAGTAATAAAGCAGCAGGTGATCCATTGCCGACGTTTCGGAAATAAAGCGAGCTTGTTCTTGAAGTTCGGGGTAGTAACGGTGGGTCAGGTCATAAACGAATGCATATCCCCATGCACCGGCCTCGCTGACTGCCACAGGGAGTACCTTTAGCTGTTCCTGCAGCATATTCAGTGCGCGGTTGAATGGGGATTGAGATGCTGATCCCATCAGATGAGCTTCCTTGCGTAAAGAGATGGTGTCGAGAGGCCCATTTTTGAGCAGGGCATCGAAAATCAACCGGGCTTCTAATGGGAGGAGACCCTGCTCGTATTGATCTCGAAAATCATCTTCTGGTTCACCATAATTTGGGGACAATGCATAAAAATACGGAATAGCTTCCAATGAGACGATGGTGTTCTTTTTTTTCAAGATCCGGCCGTAATACCAGACGCGTTTATCAAGCAGGGAGTCCTTCCAATTCCAGGATATATGGCCTGGATCGTCATGATCATCTGCAACCGGCCGTTCACCCGCGACAGCATGCCAGAGGTTGGGGAACGGCGTTCCTTTTACCGGCCAAAAAAAGATAAAACCGCGTTCGTTGACAAATTCGACTGCCTGTTCTGGTGTGAGGAGCGGATCATTTGTTCTGAACGTCTTACTTTGAAATTCCTTGATTTTTATAATTGGTAAATTTGTCATATAAAACCCGATTCCGGATAATCATATCAGGAATCGGGATCAATGACAGCAAATATTGGGTATTTGATCAAACGAGTTGGAATATATGGGTGATAATGTTGGACCCACTGCCGCCGATGTTCTGGGTCATACCAATACGTGCATTATTGACCTGGGTTCCGAAAGCCTCACCTCGCAATTGCTGAATCACTTCAATAATCTGGTACATTCCCGTGGCTCCTACCGGATGCCCGCGGGCCTTCAATCCACCACGGGTGGCAATTGGAATTCTCCCTGTGGGAAGAATTTCGCCGTCTAGCGCCAGGCGCGGTCCCTGCCCGCGTTCTGCAAAACCGTTGGCTTCAAGTGAAAGTGCGGCCATTATCGAAAAAGCATCATGAAGTTCAAAAAGATCGATATCCGAGGGGTTGATCCCTGCCTGAGCATAGGCCTTTTTACCTGAGTTAAACGCTGCGCGTAAGAACAACGGTTCCTTTCGGTGATGAATGGCGATGCTGTCAGTTGCAGCTGCTGATGCGGCAACTTTGATCAGTTTGTGGGTGGACGGGTTATGGAGTAATTCAGCAGGAACGAGCACTGCTGCTGCAGCACCATCACCAACTGGAGAAGCGTCCAGTAGATTGATTGGATCATTTACCATTGGGGCTTTCAGATAACTTTCGATGCTGGTGGGTTCATGGAAACGGGCAAATGGATTGTGAACCGCATTGGCATGAGCGTTGACGGCAAAAGGTGCAAAATGTTCCTTTTCCCATCCATATTCATGCATATAGCGTTTCATGATCAAGGCATTCAACGCGACGAAAGAAAGCCCCTGTCCCGCCTCCCAATCTGCATCAGCAGCAGTGGCCAGGGCGGCAGTAACTTCCTGCAGTGGAGAATCCGTCATCTTCTCTACGCCGACTGCAAGAGCGCTGTCCACCTCACCTGAAGCTATAGCCATCACTGCCGTACGGAAACTGGCTGCACCTGAACTACAGGCTGCTTCCAGGCGAATAGCTTCTGCACCGCGCAATCCGATCCAATCCGCGATGTAAGCTCCGAGATGCTGCTGCCGGTTGGCTGACCCTGACATCATATTGCCTACATAGACTGCATCCACTTTCTCCATTCCGGCATCCATCATGGCAGAAAGTGCAGCGTCTCCTGCGAGATCACGCAGCGATTTATCCCAATGTTCGTCGATCTTCGTTTGTCCAATTCCAATTACGGCAACTTCTCTCATCATCCATCCTTGTCAATGGTCTTATCGTGATTATAGCTAGATGTGCTATCAAAAACCATCAGATTCAGCAAATGTGCCTGTTGATATGTGGCGTATAATCGGATGCATACCTGCTGCAAGGAGTATTTGGTTTGAAATCATCGCTCAAACTGGTTTATGTCTTCGTTAGTATTATTTTTCTTGCATTGACAGCCTGCGGTTCAATTATTAACAAGGTTGATGATAATAATTCGCTTTCGGATCCACCACTGACTGTGACGCTTACCCCATTTCAACCTCTACAAATATCTCTCTACCTTTCTCCAGGAGTGCCACAGGAATGGCGCAAATCGATTGAGAATATCCAAAACGTAAGCATCACAACCGGTTTAGAGACTGCTGCATTGGTTTTTGACCAAGGTACGATGAATCAGGAAGATACTTCTCTTTTTTCGGCAAAGATCGTTTTCGCAGCAGCGGTTCCCTTTATGACCGTGGATGATGATATCTCTATCGATGAGTTATTGTCTTTGTGGAAGAATTCATCCAGCGGCGGAGATTATTCAACACTCCTAGTGACTCAAGAGACGATGCAAATACTGACCGAAATGTGGGGGAAGAATGGAGCACAGGTTGAAACTGTCAACAGTGAACAGATGGTTTCTACCCTGGAGGCGACTGAGAAGGCCGTGGCCATTATTCCTTTTGACAAGATCACTCCGCGCTTCAAAATCTTGAAAATTGCAGGTGTCAGCCCTTTGGACAAACCATTTGATGATTCGGATTATCCGCTTACTGTTACTTTTAATTTGATTGAAAGAACGGGTGATGCTGGACTGAACCAAGCTGTTGTTGAGAATTTTGCTGATTTGATTCCCCAGACCAACAGGGACGAATCGAAGATGACTGTCATTATCATGAGCGGAACCACGGCCATGGCGCGATGCACGGCTTCCAAAATTCTATTGAAGGGTACGGATTACCCAATTGAGATGGTCAAAGATTGGTTTCAATCGGCTGACCTAAGGCATGTAAGCAACGAAGTGGCATTTTCGACAGAGTGTCCGAGATCTGAAACATGCAGCGAAACTCTCCAATTGTGTTCCAACCCAGAGGCGATCGAAGTGCTGGAAAAACTGGGTGTTAACGTAGTAGAACTTACGGGAAATCATGAAAACGATTACGGCACTGAAAGTTTTACCGACACATTAAAGATGTATGAAGATCGCGGATGGTATATTTTTGGTGGGGGAAGCAACCAGGAACAAGCGAAAAAACCGGTACTAATTGAAAACAACGGAAATCGAATTGCTTTCATTGGCTGCAACCCTGTAGGGTTTTCACAGGCATGGGCTTATGAAGACTCTCCGGGTGCAGCTCAATGTGATTATGAATACATGTATGCCCAGATTAATGCTCTTAAAGAACAGGGGTATGTGGTCATTGCGACCTTTCAGCATAACGAGGTTTATGTCTACATGTATTCTGAGACGTATCGCGAGGATTTTTGGAATGCTGCCAAAGCCGGTGCCGATATTGTGCAGGGATCACAGGCGCATTACCCGATGGGATTTGAGTTCATCAATGATAGCCTTATCCATTATGGACTCGGTAATTTCTTGTTTGACCAGATGGATATTCCTGTGGTGGGAACAAAGCGGGAATTCGTTGACCGCCACATCATCTATAATGGACAATACATCAATACCGAAGTACTGACTGCCATGCTGACAGACTGGTCCAGACCAGTACCAATGGATGAGGAAGAACGTGCGCAATTATTATCAGATATTTTCGAAGCAAGCAAAAAGAGGTTCCCATGAAAATTCACGACGTGACACTGACAATTCAAGCAGGAATGACCGTTTGGCCAGGTGATATTTCGGTTGAGCTTTATCGTAAGGAGAAGATCGAAGATGGAGGGATGGCCAACAATTCGAATATCAGTATGGGTGTTCATACGGGTACACATATCGATTCACCGTATCACTTTATCAACCATGGTATCAAGGTTGACCAAATCCCGTTGGATACCCTTGTCGGACCGGCTGATTTAATTGAATTACCTGATAGTGTTGAGGTCATTGATGCAGCGATCATTAAGTCCATATCTTTCACACCAGGGGTAAAAAGGGTACTATTCAAGACGCGCAACTCGAAGATCTGGTCTCGATCACCAGAATTATTTCATGAAGACTTTGTGGGGATCGGAGCAGACGGTGCACAGCTTCTGGTTGATCTGGGTGTCAAATTGGTAGGCATCGACTACCTTTCAGCTGCGCCATTTACTGCCAGTAAACTCACCCATGATATCCTGTTGGGGGCAGGGATGGTGTTGATCGAAGGGCTTGATCTATCCAAGGTTAGTCCTGGAACGTATACACTGGCGTGTTTACCGTTGAAGCTAAAAGATACCGACGGCGCCCCAGCGAGGGTGATCCTGATCGAAGAATAATGGAAGGCGCTGCTGAATTCCTGGCAGCGCCTTTTTACCAATCTCCAGTAAGCGGGGAAAAGCAATGGAGGCAGTGTTTTCTTTTCTCAACTTCAAGAATTATTAATAATAGGCTGGGTTTGCTTCATTTGCTTTCTGGAGTAATCCAGAACTGGCGCAAATATCCTGCTTGCTTGTTCTCCATGAACTTTGACGGTTTACCATCGGAATCCTTCATCAGGTTTCATTTACGAAACGAAGCGAGTAGAGCCTTGTAAATCTATGAATTTCATTCCGACGTAAACGCATGTCTGATTAGCTGGAGAGTATTTTTAGTAAAAAACTCAAAGATTTTTCTTATCTTTCGATCTTCAATTTATGATAGGATAAGCAAGAGATTATTATCTTGAGGTTTTCATCAGAGGGTTTATGATCAATATTCCTGATTCAGACATATTACCGAATTCACTGGAACACAACTTCTGGACCTGGTCGGCACAATCCAAAGTAAGCCCAATTCCGATTAAATCTGCCAAAGGGGTGTATTTTTGGGACATCAATGATAAACGTTATTTGGATCTGAACTCAATGGTGATGTGTGTCAATATTGGTCACGGCGATGAGCGGGTGATCAATGCTATCGTAGACCAAGCCCGCGAACTTCCATTCGCAGGACCTCAATTTGCCACGAAACCGCGTGCAGCACTAGGTAAAAAGCTGTGCGAGATCGTTCCCAAAGGACTGACCAAATTCCTTTATACCTTGGGTGGTGCGGATGCCAATGAAAATGCAATAAAGTTGGCCCGGGCATACACTGGAAAATCGAAAATTCTCACCCGATACCGCTCGTATCACGGTGCAAGTTTCGGGGCGATGGCATTAACAGGCGATCCCCGCCGTGTTGCATGGGAACCTGAGGTCATGCCTGGTGTGGTGCATTTTCTGGATCCTTTTCAGTATCGGTCTACATTTCACCGTTCCAGAACCAGGGTAAGCGAGGAAGAATTCACCAGGGATTACCTGAATCATCTAGAGGAGATCATTCAGTATGAAAGACCTGAGAGTATTGCTGCAGTCATGATTGAATCGGTTACCGGGACCAATGGCATCATTATTCCTCCAGACGGATACATGCAAGGGGTACGCGAAATTTGTGACCGTAATAAGATCCTGCTGATTGCTGATGAAGTGATGAGTGGGTTCGGCCGGACAGGTGAATGGTTCGCGGTAGATCATTGGAATGTAGTTCCGGATATCATGACGATGGCAAAAGGTTTGACGTCAGGCTATGCCCCGCTGGGTGCGGTTGCGATGAAGCCGGAGATTGCTGCCACGTTCAATGACCAGGTGTACCAGGGTGGATTGACATACAATGGTCATCCTATCTCTTTGGCTGCCGCCCTCGCCAATATCCAGGTCATGCAGGATGACCACCTGGTTGAAAAAGCACATCAGATCGGAATGGTCATGAAGGAAATGCTTGTTGAACTTGTTGAAAGGCATCCATCAGTCGGAGAAGTGCGTTCTATTGGCCTATTCGGTGCGATTGAATTGGTAAAAGATAAACGAACAAAAGAGCCTGCAGCTCCTTTTGGTAGTTCGAGCCCGGAGATGAATGCACTGAAGAAATATTTACTCGACAACGGAATCTTTCTATACACACATTGGAATCTGATCCTGCTCATACCCCCACTGATCATCACTGAAGAACAGCTTGCCGAGGGGATCAGTGTCATAGACAAGGCAATCGACATTACTGATAGAACTGCGAAGAGTTAAGGAGTTTATGAGTCATATGCAAAGTGAAAATCAAATTGAATCTGTCATCATCCTTGGGGCGGGACCCGCTGGATTAGCAGCCGCGCTTTATGCTGCGCGGGCGGAACTCAATCCATTGGTACTCACTGGCATGACACCAGGCGGACAGGCCACACTGACCCACACCATTGAAAATTATCCTGGTTATCCCGAAGGAGTTGGCGGGTCAGAACTGGGAGAACTGTTTCAGAAACAAGCCGAACGATTCGGAGCCAGGGTCGAATTCGATTCTGTCATGAAAGTGGATCTTTCCCAACGTCCCTTCCGGGTGAAAACTTATGATAAGGAATATCTGGCGAATTCAATCATTATCGCCACCGGTGCAAGTTCACTTACATTGGATGTGCCAGGTGAAAAGGAATTTACCGGACGAGGTGTTTCTTATTGTGCAACCTGCGACGGTTGGTTCTTTAAAGAAAAAAAGGTTGTTGTTGTTGGTGGAGGGGACAGTGCATTAGAGGAGGCCATTTTCTTAACCCGGTACGCGTCAAAAGTAACGATCATTCACCGGCGTGATCAATTCCGTGGTGGGGCTGTACTTCAAACCAGGGTGCGTGAAAACCCAAAAATTGCCTTGAAACTAAATGCTGTTGTTAAAGAAATTAAAGGGGATGACAAGGTCAAGGCAGTCGTAATAGAAAATGTGCAAACGAAAGAGCATGAAGAAATGCCAGTTGACGGTGTTTTTATCTTTGTTGGGCACTCACCAAACACTCAGTTGTTCAAGGGACAACTTGAGATGGATTCGCGGGGATATATTGAGGTCGATATGCAAATGAGGACCTCTGTTGAGGGTGTGTTTGCCTGCGGCGAAGCTGCGGATGCAGAGTACAAGCAGGTGATCACTTCAGCAGGCATGGGCGCAGCTGCAGCTATACAGGCTAGCCGTTACCTGGAGAGTTTGAAAAAGTAAATGAACCCATTATTCATCACAAACAACACCCCCTGATGATGTTTCATCAGGGGGTGTTGTTGATTCACATATTACTAAGGTGTTTGAGTGACCGTACTCGTAGTGCCTGACCAGGCAAAAACGCGGAAGGCACTGACTGTTCCATAAACTGTGTATTCTGCCTGTCCCTCAGAGGTGGTACCAGTTTGGCGGACGGCGACTACGTACCAGCGGAAGATATGATAGGTATTATCCAATGGACGCAGAGAAGTAGGGACGATGAATTTTGTTTCGGTTGTGTATTCGACCACTTTCTTTCCGCTACCCGCGGTTACGTCTTCAACGGTCACGGCATAGAATTCATTTTCACGCAGTGTTCCAACAGAAGACCATTGAAGTGCAATGGATTCGTTTACATTGGAAATAACGACACCATCCGCCGGTAGAAGCAAACTGGGAGCGTTGTATGGAGGCGGAAGTGTAGCTGTGGGAGTGGGTCCTTGAGTTGGGCGGCGTTCGCACAAAGGCAGATTCAGGACCAATCCTTCGTATACTATGTCCGAGGTTAGCCCATTGAAGTTCTTGATCGAATCGACACTGATATTATAGTTGGCGGAAATCGAACTAAGCGTGTCGTTTGCCTGGACAGTGTAAGAAACAGTACCGCATGCCTGCTCGGTAGCCTCGGCAGCGCTTAAAGTAGCCGTAGGCTGGGAAGTGGCTGTGGGTGTGGGTCTCGGAATCAGCAAGGTTTGGCCGATGCTTAATGTACCGCAATCGGTGGGAAGATTGTTCAAAGTAACGATGCTGTTAATGGATACCCCGTATGCCAGGGCAATAGAACTGCAGTAGTCGCCATCTTTAACCACATATTCAAGAGGAGGTTCCAGGGTGGCTGTTGGGCCAAGGGTGGGCTCCAGGGTGGGTGATGGGGTTAAGGTCAGGGTTGGTGTTGTGGTAACCGTTGGCGTTTCTGTCGGTGTAGTGACACGACCTGTGGATTGAAGGATGACGAAAATTAACGCAGCGCCTAATCCAAGGATGACAACGATCAAACCGATTGCAGCAGGAAGGCTCACCTTCAATTCCGGAAGTTTGGGGCTCTGCACAGGGCTTTCCGACACTTTTTTCGTAGAAGTCGTAAAAGTCCGCCCACAAACCAGGCAGCGTGTTGCATTTTCACTCAGCCTTGTACCGCAAGTGGGACAAGTTTTAGGTAAGGAAGTATTTGATTCAGGAGTCATTTTTATTCTTCTTTTTTCAAGTGTACTGGATGATGATTATAACATTCCACAACCAGATACCTGATTTCCTTTGCATGTCAAGAGGATTGTGATATTCTACCCATGATGGTAAAAACCAGCTTGTACTTTCATATACCATTCTGCCGTCGCAGATGCGGGTATTGTGATTTTAACACATTTGCCGGGCTGAATTCTTTTATCCCGGAATACGTGGATGCCGTTTGTCAAGAGGTTACTGGAGTTCTATCGCGTGCCCCCGAGCCAGTATCCGTACACACCGTTTACTTCGGTGGGGGGACACCTTCGTTACTGACCGTCGAACATTATGAGACAATATTCAATTCAATATCGCGAAAAGTGAACATTGAAAAGGGTGCCGAGATATCGCTTGAGGCTAACCCGGAAACTGTAACGAAGGCTTATATTGCAGATTTGCACACATTGGGTTTCAACCGCATCAGTTTCGGAATGCAATCTGCATCACCGGAAGACTTGCGCGTATTGGACCGGCAGCATCAATTTGACTCCATCGTAAATGCAATCAAGTGGAGCAAGCAAGCAGGATTTAAGCATCTTAACCTTGATCTAATATTTGGCATTCCCGGACAATCACGAGAGAGCTGGAGACAGACCCTGGATCTTGCACTCGGATTTGGGATCGATCACTTTTCGATCTATTCGTTGATTGTTGAAGAAGGCACCCGACTCAAGAGATGGATCGACAGGGGATTGATCCAGGAGCCGGATGATGATCTTGGGGCATGGATGTACGAAGATGCGATGGATATTCTTGGCAGGGCAGGTTATGTGCAGTATGAGATCTCAAACTGGAGCCGCGGGGAGGGATCACAATGCCTTCATAACCTTCAATACTGGAGGTTTCTTCCTTATCTGGGGTTTGGCGCAGGCGCGCATGGATTTTATGGCAATTTCCGCACCGAAAATATCGGGACTGTCCCGCAATATATCCAGTCCCTGAAAGAGGGCAGGCAAACTGATTTTCCTGCCAGCCCGGCAGTTCGTGCGATTCTTCCGCTTTCCGAATGGGACAAGATCCAGGAAAATGTCATGGTGTCGCTTCGTTTGACGGAGGAAGGGGTCAACCTGGTCGACTTTCATGAACGATATGGAATTCCGCTTTATCCTCTATTTGAGAAACAAATCCAGCGGCTCATCAAATGGAGGCTGGTGGAGTATTCCGAGAACAAACAACAGCTCAGATTATCCAGGAGGGGAAGACTGCTGGGGAATCAGGTTTTCGCTGAATTTATCGGAAATGATGTTCCAAAAGGCTACGAGTATCTGAACCGTTAATAAATATGTACACGGGTTCCATATCCGATGGTTTCCATCTTTGTCATATCGCATACCGGTGTCGACCAACGATAAAGCCAAAGGGCTTCTTCCGTTTTCATATTGATGCAGCCGTGACTCATGGGCATGCCAAAATTTTGATGCCAGTGGGTGCCGTGGAATGCCACTCCATTTTCAGGTTCAAAAAATGATACCCATGCCACACCGGGGAGGATATAGGCTTCAGGATCATTGATTAATTGCCCGCCGCCCATGTGAGTGGAAGGCATTTTGGACTGAATATGAAAATCGCCAGTGGGTGTATTCCATGCAATCTCTCCTACAGGCTGGTAATCGAGCCCGGAAGAGATCTTGGTTTTCAATACAACCTTGTCCAATTCGAACGCTGTTAATTCCTGGTTGGAAAGCGACACCTCAATCCATTTCACGTCCGGATCAATCTCAGACGAGATTGGGATTGTCTCTTCGATTGGGATTAAGCGGGCATGTTTAGCGGGAATGTAATAATCAAGGCTGTCAAAGAATAAAAGATGATCTTTAATCCGAAACCAGGGTTCACCGTCTGGACCTTCCACTATGCCTACAGCCCAGTGAATTGTTCCATAGTACAGGCGGTAAAGTTCTTCCCAAACGCCTTCTTGTCGATGCAGGTAGCTCTGAGTATATGGAACGGTAACTTCGATTGCTTGCTGACCTTCGGATAACCTGGATGGATTGTTGTTCAATTTCACGTGAACACGTTGTACGTTAGCACAATGGATGTACCCACCCCAAACTCGATACCAGAGTGGATTATATTTGGGACTTTTATCAGAGATGACTTCATAATAGATATTTACAATTTCGTCGCGATATCTTTGGAACTTTATTGTACTCTGGTCATCTGGCTGGCTGTGAACGCTAACAGATTTGATTGCAACCCGGGCAAGCGAATCTGAATCCTCGAGTTCGGCAAAATCGTACGCAGGGCGAAAGGCCAGGCTGGTTAATCCCAGGGCACCAATTTTCAAGAAATCACGGCGGGTTAGCTGATTTTTCATAGGTGATAATTATAACAATTAAATATGATAAAAATTATCCAAGATTGAGAACCAGGGAATCCAAATCCGCTCGTTGGAGAAAAGCTGAATATGCCGTCAATTCCTCGAATGATTTTAACAAGGCCTGACGCTGAAGCAGACTAACCTGACGGTCAATTGTTCCTCCGAGTTTTACCTCAATTTTGCCGGGTGAAATTGAGGAGAAAGTGATGTTTCCTTCACTTGCCAACCATCTTAGCCCGGATTCAACCATGCTAGTCGAAAGGGCAGTATGCGCTGCAATTTGCTCAATATTGAACAAATTCTGTTGTTGGTTCACACCGCTTTTGATAATTCTGGCCAGGATCTTTAAAAAGCTGGCAAGATCGTGTTCCTGTGGAGTCTGCAGGAACCAGAAGATTTCAACTGGTTTGATCTTTTTGACCAATTCCTGCAACAGCTGAGGGTTGGGTGGGGTGGACCAGAGGATAAGTTTCTTTGCCGGGTGAAGTTCGGACCGGTCGACCCCGTGTACTACGGGATCAAATGTACCCTCGCTCCACACAAGGATATCTGTCTCTGCTGCCAGGCTGTTGAAGGCCATCAGCGGCTGCATGTTACGGCGATAATCATGATTGGTAATATGATTGCGCTTGGAACGGACGTCTATTGAGGTCAGTTCAGTTGTTCTTCTGAAATCCACCCATTCAAACTGAATTCCTTCCTGCCCGCGGTAGTTACTCGAATGTACCGTATAGGCCAGGTCGAACTTTCCTTCCGGCAGCGGCAAATGGGATGCATTCCACCAGATCAATTTGGTCTGGTTTCCGGCAGTATCTTCCACAGTTACCTGTAAATGTTCTTTCATTTTTCCAACAGGAGTGGTATCGATGATGCTCAATGACTGTTCAGCAAACAACAGCGGGGGATTGCCGGGACCGAATGGAGCCAATGACTCAAAGGATTTCAACAGGTCGAGAGTAAACGATGCAGGTGAGGTCCAGCTGTCAATAACGAGATCGTTTGAAACCTGGCATAGACTGGCCTGTTGTGCCACCGACCTGCTCATGCCGCGTTTAAATGCAGCATAATTTTCTGATGGAAGGGACATGCCGGCAGCCATTGGATGACCGCCAAAGGAGTGCAATAATTTTTGATTCTGCGTAAGGGCTGCAGTGATATCAATACCAGTCACAGAGCGGGCTGAACCTCGCATGGGGCTATCGGGGGGTGAAACCAGTAAGATGACCGGACGGTGAAACATTTCAACGAGCCGGCTGGCAACGATGCCCACCACGCCTGCGGGCCAATCAGGGTGATCCAATATCAAAATCGGTTGATCAAGAAGAGAACGATCTCTTTGGAGACAGGACAACGCCCCATCGAAAACCTGATCGCAAAGGATCTTGCGGTTGGCGTTCAATTCCTCGATCTGATTGACCATGGTCGAGATTTCTTGCGGATCTTCCGAAAGAAGGAAATTGACCATTGGATTGGCATCTGCGAGACGGCCAACAGCGTTCAAACGCGGTGCGACTGTGAAGGAAACATTCTCTTCCGAAAAATGTTCCTGATTGATCTCGGCAGCCTGCAGGATGGCAGCAAGTGAAGAGCGGGGGGTTTTGCGAATGCGCGCCAATCCTGATTGAACCAGGTATCTTGTATCACCGTAAAGGTCTGCCAGATCTGCAATGGCGCCCAATGCAACAAGATCATGCAAGGATGCAGAATTATCACCGGCGCAAAATTGATCCAATAAGGATTCACAAAATTTATATGCGACTCCAACACCTGGAAGGGTAGCCAATGGATGGTCAGCAGGAAGCCGTCTGGGATTGATCAGGGCATACGCAGGCGGCAAAACTTCTGGCATCAGGTGGTGGTCAGTGACGATGACATCAATTCCGCGAGATTGCGCATAGGCAATGGATTCATTGGCTGCAATCCCTGTATCACATGTAATCAAAATATCTATCCCGCTCTCCAGAAATGATTGCAGGTTTTCAATATTAATCCCGTGAGACTCAACATGACGCACTGGGATATGGTAGACGACGTTTGCATTAATGTGCCTAAGCGCAGAAACTAGAACAGAGGTTGCCGTCTGTCCGTCTACATCGAAATCTCCCCAAACACCGATTTTTTTCCCATTACGTATGGCGTCTGCAACCCGTTGCACACCCTTTGTGAGGTCTGGTAATTCAGAGGAGGGGGTGGGTATGTAATGATTTGAATCGATGAATCGAAGCATCGAAGATTCATCTTTACACCCTCGGCGAATCAAGGTTTGCAGCACGATATCTGGAAGTTTTAACCGCTGCTTGATTTCTTCAGGGACCGGGATTTCACGTGGGGTAACCCAGTTGAGATCAATGTGGGGAACTTTATTCATCTTGTCACTCTATATCGCTTCGAAATCAAATTCGAATGGGTTATCGTCTGGTAAATCGGCGGAATCATCCTGTAATGTTCCAGCTTCGATCCCGCGCTCACAGAGAGAGCGGTATCGGCAATAGTGGCATTTCTTAACATCGCCAGTCTTTTCAAACTCATGCTCTTCTTTTATAACGATTTCTTCAATCACCTTTTCAAGGATTTGAAGATCCTTCTCATACTGGCTGGATGAATACGTAAAAGTCACCGGACTATCTGGATGAGCAGGAAACCAATAGGTCATCCCGATATCTTCCGGAGTTGGTTTCGCGATAAAAGATGCACAAAATTGCTGCAAAATGAGCAAGGCAGGGTAAACATGCGATTGCATGCGTCCGATCAAAAACTGCCGGTGGGGTTGTGAGGTTGACGTTTTCCAATCATAAATCTCGATATGTGTAGACTCGTTCAGAACCAGGAGGTCGTATTTCGCAACAAGCCTGTGTTCCTTGAATGGTACAGAAATCAGTCTTTCGGAAACCTTAACTGCTGGCTGATCCAGAAAATTGAGAGCGAGAAAGTGATCCCACCACTCCAGAAGGGTTGCATCTTCAATTGAATCAGTTAACACTTCGGGTGTGATACCGCAAAAATACTGCTGTACCAGCCGGTGGAAGCGGTACCCGATCTCAATCTTTTCTTCCTGTATCAACTGTGGTTCACTCTCCACGGCCGGCCATTCCAGGTGCCGGATGTGTTTTAGAAGGAAACGATATTCACAATCCTCATAATCTTGAAGATTGTTCTGGCTAAAATTAAAGGATTCAGGCAGTTTCATTTTTGCCTTTCAATATGGTATGCAACGCATCGAGTGCTAAAGCAATGCGGTTGTCACCCTTTCCCGTGTTCCATGAAAGCATCAGTGATTCGCGGGCACGAGTGATGCCAACGAACAAGAGGCGAAGTCTTTCAGCAGAATAATCCAACCGTGCATTAAGAGTAGCTTCTCCTGGAGGAAGCATTAATTGTGAAAAGTCGTCCTTGGCCAGAGCTTCGAGTTTGTTCAAGACCTCGGCTTGCGGATCAAAATTCTCACGGATAAACCACTTTTCACCAATATATTTGTCTTCCGGTTGCGCTGATGGAAAATCGTAATTGTTAACAGATAGCAGGTACACGCGATCCCATTCCATCCCCTTGGCTTTATGGAATGTAGAAACAAACACCTCTCCTTTGTGCAGGTCCGGGTCAAACCTGGTATCTTCATCACTAAATCCTGAGAACTTCCGGGCATTACCCGATATATCGTCGAGTTCGGCGGCAAAGTCTGACAATTCAAATTCGGGATGGAGCTCAGCACTGAACTCCAACAGGAGAGCGAACTTGTGTCCGAGGGCCAATTCTGCCGGATTCGTGAAAAGATCACTGGTGATGGTCAATATCAATTGATCGATGGGCAGAATTGTTCCCTCATGCCAGCGGATGCATTTTTCGCGGAACTCACCCAGCAGACTGGTGATCTCATCCACCTGCAGGTCAGTCTGAATGCAGGTCTGCCATGCTGATCCTGGTGAAGGGTAGAAAAATTCCTCCAGGTTCCGGCATTTTCTGATTGCCGAAGAGAGCAACTGCAAAGATTGCTTTTTATCTTCATTCACTTCATCTGTGACCATACAGGTTGAGAATGCTTGCGCAAATTGCTTCGGATCGGAAGGGTTGGCCAAGCACAACAAGATCTTTTCCAGAATTCGGGCGGTCTTGCGTGTGGATTGAGTGCTCTTGAGCATTTCCACAATCCCAATACCAGCATTCTGCAGTGCTTGCGCTACCTTTTCGCCATGTAATCCAATGGGACAGAGTACGGCGATCGTTTTTTGCTGGTTTTCTTTGTTTTCCAAGAAACGTTTTATTGATGTAACCACGTTGTGAATTTCTTCCTCTGACGTGGATTTTGTGTATTTGATATAGATTGCGTTCGGAAGGTCTGGTGGATTTGGCTGGGGATCCCCCGGTGGGGTGGGTTGGATCAATGGCAGGTCTAGTGCAGAACGTAATTGCGGTACCGGATGGCTCTTGCGAGTCCATTCAACAAGTGAATTGGCGAGGTGGATGATACCGCGACTCGAACGTCCTGAGTGAGGTAAACTGCGGGCAGTTACGCCAGGTTCTTTAAGGAACTGGCGCAGGTATTTTGGATTGGCTGTGGTAAAGGTTTCGTAGATTGCCTGGTTTGGATCTCCTACCCGTACCCAGTTACCCCCGGAACCGGTGAGCAAGCGCAGGATTTGCTCCTGGGTCCGCGAAGAATCCTGTGCTTCGTCCTCAAGGATGTACGGCCATCGGTATTTTAATCTCTCGAGATACTGAGCATCGGCGTTCAATGCACGGTAAGCAAATCGGATCAGGTCAGCGAAGTCAAGCGCATTGCGGTACTTTAACCCGCGTTGATATTGAGCGTAAACATCTACTGTCATCTCAAGGAGGGCATCAGTATAATGATGTTTCTTCATCCTCGAGAAGATTGCATCCGGCTCAATATCCAGGTCCTTGGCCTGGCTAATAAAGTTCTGGTTGACGCTGGTGATTAACGAATTCCAGCCATTCCTGGAACGATGTGCCTTTATCCGATCCGCATCCGGTTTCATGAGGAATTCTTCCACTTCTGGATGAACCCGGCTGTATTCGGTTGAGATTTGATCGATCATCCTGAAGGATTCAGTCTCATCGATGATTGAAAATTGATTCGACACTCCCGCCAGGTCAGGCCGCTCACGAACAATGTCGTGCGCCAGTCCATGGAGGGTGCGTACACGGTAGCCAACGTTTTCCAGAAGTCCGGCTTCCCTCACAAATCCAGCGATCCGTGAAGAAAAATTGTCAACTGCTGAATTAACGAGTGTGACGATCAGGATTTCCTGTTCGTTGCCGATCTTTCCTCGCAATATGAGCTGGGCTGCAAGCGCTGAAAGCGTGTGCGTTTTTCCGCTGCCAGGGACGGCAGAAATCCCCATTTTACCCTGATCATATTCTAGTATTTCAACCTGGTTGAGGCGTGGTTTAAACATGCTGAACCTCGCGGGTGAGATTGATCTGCCTCAAGATGTTCTGCATGCCCATAAGCAAGGCTCCGCGTTCTTCCATGCCCTGTTCATTATAGCCCAGGGTGGTCATGTAAATGTGCGATCTGCAGCGCCTGATGAGTCCTGCTGTGATGCGTGCCAGTGTTTGCTGATTATTGCTGACTTCTTCGAGATCCGTCCACATTTTTCCTTGCGGCCAGTTGCGGTTTAGAACAAAGGGTTGAGTCAGTGGCTGGTCCAAACGACTCCACCAGCCCTGTGAACCGATGTCGATCCAGAATTGATATTTGACTGCTCGGTTGGTCATTAAAAATGAGAAAGCTGGTGATAGAAAAACCGCATTGGATTGGGATCGCTCTGTCGATGTGGCGAGAGATTGTGCTGCCAGGATACCCTGCTCAAGAACGCGGACATATTCGCGTGCCGATCCGAAATACTGGATATCATCTGAGGGCTGCAGCACCTGTCGGAATTTACGACAGGATTCTATCAGATGTGAGACAGCATTAGCCGAGTCGTAGTCTAGATGCAGAGCAAACCCCGGCTGTGATAGTCTCTCTCCAAATAAACGGCTGATCCAATGATCCAGGACTTCAGTGCTTTGCGTGGAATTCTCCAGCAGCCAGCTGCGTAATTTCTCGAATTTCTCGCCAATCGAAAAGGTAATTCGGGCTTGCATCTCGTAATTGACATGATCAAACGATTTTAGGGGGATACCAGGGTCATCGGACGGCCTGTACAGCATCTTTGCCAATAAATCCGCCCGTACCAGGTCACAACCGTCGATCGATCCCATCAACGCGCTGCGTACTTGCTGCTGTGTGGGCTTTATCTCCCAACCGGGATTGGCAAGTTTCGCGAGTGTCAGCACGGTTTGAACAGCCGGTTCGTCGCGCAGGCTGCGCGAGGGGCGATACGTGGAAAATGGAATGCCGGCTTCGGAAAAGCGTGATGAAAACGAGAATCGCAGCGCGTCACTTAGGAATGGTGTCAGGACGGCAATATCGCAGGGTTCGACATGTTTGTTCTCGATTAAATCCTGAATTTCTGTAATAACCCACTGCAGGACTTCTGGATAGAATCGGAATGAGTGTACCGAAAAGGGAAGTGCAGCATCCGTTGAATAATACTGGTTTTCGAGTTTATGTTCGATGAGGCTCTCACCAAGTGCACATTCCAGGGTATCGAGTTCTTGAGTTTTAACCTGCGAGGTGGCATAGGTTTGCTTCGCTGTACACAGGTCATCAAACCGGTGACTGCTCTGTGAATCGGCTCCAAGAAAGGTCCGATAACCGCCGTCTGTATCCTGGATCAGCAGTACCGATTCAAATTCAGGCAGCCATTCCTCGATTACGTCATGGGCAACCGGAATGTCTTCTTCAATATTGTCATAAATCAGGTGCCGATAAGTGTTCTGCAGATACTTTTTGCATACCAGGGAAGGCCAGAGATGATTAACGAAAACTGACAATTGAAGGGAAAAATCCAGCAGGTTGTTTTTTAGACAATATTCTCGAAAGAGAAGTGCGCATTCCTGTCCCTGCTGGTAGATGATCGCCTGGGACGGTTTACCTGCCCAGGCCTGGGTAAGACGTGAACTGATTTCTGATGGTGAGAATCCTACTACCGCTGATTTGTTCAAATTATCGATGATTTGGCTGTACAGGCGGTTGGGGTCGATGGTCAAACTGTCAAAGTACCCCTGCTGCAGTAAAGGATCAACCAGTGTGGCTAGGTAATATTGCGCGCTTTCCAACGTAAGAAATCTGCAAGGTTTTGTGGGAGAGGAAAAACCAGCATTTGCAGCAATGACCGGCCAGAACAGGGAGATCATGCGTTGTGCTAAACCGCCGAAGGTCAAGATTGACGGCATACTACTGGATGGAAAATCCAGAGCCTGGATTTGAGAAGAATAAGGTGCTGCCAGGCTGCGTTGCGGGACAAGAACGAGGATTGAATCACCGGGGATTCCCTGTTCGACAAGATACCTGAGCCGATGAGCACCAGCGGTGGATTTACCGGTACCCGCTTCACCATTGAGCAGCAGACTGCCTGATAATGCTGAAGTTACCACAGCCACCTGTTCTGTAATCAAGTCATTGATTCGCGGTGTGGTTTTCAATGAATTGTTCAATAGGGTAACCCTGCGATGGAGTGTAAAACCGCGCGCGTCAATAAGGCGTCGGCCTCGGAGCGATGGGCGTTAGGGAGGGCGATGTTGAAAAAACTGCCAGCTTCCTCTAATTTGAAGTAGCGGTAGGAACCTCTACTTTGATCCCACTCCCCACGGTATTCTGAATAGAGTCCCAAGACATCAATGAAATTAAGTTTTTCACGCCATGGAAGCCGGTACCTGGCATGAGATTGTTCCATCATACGCTGATCGAACGAGGCGTTATAAGCGGCAATCACACGTCCGTATATATGGCTGCGAACCTGCGGCCAGATGATCGGCCAGGCTTGAGCGGATTTGACCATTTCATTGGTTACTCTGTGAATCTTCTCCGCTTCCTTTGGAATTGGCTGGCTCGGTTTTACCAGTTTTGAAAATAAAAGCGAACCGTCAAAATCGATGATCGAAATTTCGATAATCTCATCTGAACGATTCAGACCAGTGGTTTCTGTATCGATATAAACTGGTTTTTGATCCAACTTTTGCCGGACAAGCGCAATAACCTGGTCGCGGTGAGTAGGCGTTGAGGAAATCATGATTGCTTCACCTTTAGTCTATTGGAGCGGCCAAAGTGAGATTTCTTCCAGTTGAATGGTCAATCCCGGATTATCATAGGCCGCGGTGAAAGCACCAATGTATCCCTTGTTGACTAGGTTGTTATCTGAAATTTCCTTGATCAAATTTCCGTTGACATATAATTTAATGCTCTCGTTCTCGGCCCATACTCCAAGGCGGTTTACCTGACCGCTACCAGATAGAATATTTGATTCTGTGGTCAAGCTTACGATTGTTACCGTATCGTTGGCATCCATTCGCTGCAGATAATACTTACCGTCACAGGTAGCGCCAAAATAATAACCGATCCCGTCACTATAGGTTGGGGCGCGGAAAACGAGTCCGTACTGGTCATTACCTGAACAAGAAACGGTTTTAAAGGTTCCTTCGAGATAAAGATTCTGCGGATTTCTGGATGTCAGGCGCCAGCGTTTGCCGCCATTCACCTTGAAACTCGTAAACTGCATGGCGCCGTTCTTTACTTCGATAATCACTGCGTCATCTTCATAGGGTTCGGCAGCCAGTCCAAAAGCGGTACCGCTGGTAAAAGTGTCTGTAAATCCAGGAGTGCCCAATGTCAGCCGGGGATCTCCGGGAGGAGTTGTGGCCGTTGGGGTGATGGTCGGAGTTGCAGAAGGTTCAAGTGTGTTCAAGGCAACCGTTGGCAATGAGGTAGTTGACTGGTTTTGTGGGGTTTGAGTGATGTTGGGAGATGCTGCAGTAAGAGTCGCTGCGACACCTGTTGCCACCAGCGCAGGGTCAGGGGTGGACTGGGTCAGCGGAAAATTGCATGAAGTCAGCAGAATGCTTGTTAACAATAAAACCGGGATCAGTTTTCGCATTTTTTCCTCTCTTTATCTGGCTTAATTATAGCCTTTGTCAGAAAGGATTCTGAATTTTATTTCGAACATGTATCAGATTCAACCTGCCCTCATGTATAATTCCTCATATGAAAACCACTATCATCCAGCTTGAGACGCATGACGATTTGATATCGATCCGCGATAAGATCGAATGGTGCAAGTCTCAACGCATCATCCTCGTTTTTCCAAAAGTAGTCAAGCGGCTTCCAAATGTACTTGAATTGCGGTTGATTGAGCGTAGTGCCGTGGCAAAAGGTGCACAGATCGCCCTGGTAACGCGCGATCATCTATTGTGCGAGAACGCAGGCGAAGCTGGTATTCCTGTGTTTCGCTCAATTCCGCTGGCACAAAAAGGATACTGGTCAGAATCCAATGTTAAGAAAGAAAGCAGGAGCGCACCAAAGGGTATCCATGCCATCCTCGATGAACGGGATCTACTTGAAGAAATTGAAATACGGCATGATCTTCACCCTGTCACAAGGGTCGTTTTTTTCTTACTCGCTTTGGCAGCTCTATTTTCGATGGTTGCGTTTATCCTTCCATCAGCCCAAATAACAGTTTACCCGGTAGCAGAAATGCAAAGCGTCACTCTGGAAGTCTCAGCATCACCACAGGTAGATTCTGTCAGTATCACGGGGACGATCCCTGCTTCAGAACACTCTTTTTCGTTGACACTTGAAAAAACAGCATCAAGCAGTGGTACAACTGCTCTGGGCCAATCCAAGGCAAGCGGCGAATTCCTGGTAAATAACCTGACACAAAGCGACCTGATACTGCCGGAAGGTACAATTTTCTCAGTGAACGGAGACACTCCGGTTCGTTTTATTTTGTTGACAGAGGTCGATCTTCCTGCAGGGGGAAACGGAGCGGTGGCAGAAGTGGAAGCGCTGATGCCAGGCGAAGAGGGCAATATTGCAGCGGGTACCACCGCACAGGTGGAAGGTATTTTTGGGACGATGATCGATGCTGCTTCTGCTGATGAGTTTAGTCATGGAAGTTCTTCCATGCTGCCTGCGCCAACAGATGAAGATTATGAAAAATTGAGTCGGAAAATGCTTGAGGAATTAACTGAATCGGCTGCGGAATATCTTGAGCAAATGGAAAGCGAAACCCAAAAAGCCATCCTGGAAACTTTGAGGGTAGACGAAATCCTTTCCGAAAAAAGGGTAAACCCGGTTGGAGAACCCTCTGATTCGCTCACGCTGGATTTGAACGTTCAATTTCATGCGTTGGTATATGATCCGCGGGATATCGTAGAATTAATGACCATGATCCTTGATTCCAATCTGCAAAAGGGATTTCACAGCATCGGAAACGTTATCACTATTGAGAACTTAGGCAGCATTAATACCACTTCTGATGTTTTGTCAGAATGGCAAGTCAAAGGGACGCGTCCGGTTGTTAAAAATTGGGGCAATGATCGGATCACCGCATTGATCAAAGGAAAGAAGATAGACGAAGGGCTGTCCATCCTGGATTCAGAAATTCCTCACACAAAACCAGCGGTTATATCGCCGACTCCAAAGTTTTGGCCGCGATTTCCATGTTTGCCAAACCAGATCCATATCGTGGAGATTATTATCCAATGACGGGGCGCGTTCTGGCGGTCGATCCCGGTGAAAAGCGTATTGGAATTGCATTGAGCGATCCGACTGCAACACTGGCAGCACCTCTCGCTATTATTCAGCACGTGCAGATGATGGAGGATTGCCGGAAGATCATCCAGATGGCAACTGAACATGATGTTGTCTTGATCATTGTTGGGCAGGCTCTTGGTGCAGAGGGCGAAGAAACACGTCAGGCGCGGCATGCAAAACGAATTGCAGAAACGCTGGCAGCGATGAGTTCCATCTCCGTGGAGCTCTGGGATGAAAGCGGAAGTACCCGTGATGCAAGACAGGTTCGAATCGAAATGGGCGTTAATCGAAAGGAAAGATCCGGCCATATGGATGACCGTGCTGCGGCTATGTTTTTGCAATCCTATCTTGATCGAAATTCCAGGCAGGAGCGCTCATGACCAGGAAATCGACACGTGGTGCAGGGATTGTCTTACTGTTCCTAATCCTTGTATTTATCGGTCTTGCCATCCTATGGATCGGAATTCCGCTGCTTGCAGGTTATTATTTTGACAGTCCAGGATATTCTCTCCATTCTTATGCGCGCTGGAACTACAGCCTGCAGGTACTGGTCGGACGAAATGACCTGGTGAATCCACTCTCGGGCAATTCAAGTGATGTAGCATTTGTGATTCAGCCTGGCGAGTCGGTCAGCAGTGTGGCTGCAAGGCTTGAAACTGCAGGTTTGATCGCTGACAGTAAGGATTTCCGTGCATACCTGATTTACAAGGGATTGGATTCATCGATCAAGGCTGGAGAGTTCATTCTCTCACCATCGATGACCGGAATAGAGATCGCTAAGGCAATTCAATCCACATATACTGCGACAGTCCCTTTCTATATTTATCCAGGTTGGCGGGCGGAAGAGATCGCAGCAGCGTTACCAACATCAGGTATCGAAGTGGCACCAGAGGATTTTGTAAACCTGGTACATCATCCCGAACTGATGACTACGTTAAGCATCGTCAGTAATTTTCCTTCAGCCGATGGATTTCTCTTCCCAGGTACTTATGAGATCAATCGAAAGGTCTCGGCTGAAGAACTGATACTGATTTTTGTACAACGATATCTAGATAGTGTTAGCAGTGAAACCGTTTCTGCCATTGAATCTCAGGGGTTGTCTCTTTATGAGGGGATGATAATGGCTTCCATTATTCAACGTGAGACCTTCGCAGATGAAGAACGGGCAAGGATTGCTTCAGTATTCTATAATCGGCTTGCTGACGGTATGAGACTCGAAACCGATCCCACGGTTCAATATTCACTTGGTTATTCATCAACCTGGGGCGGATGGTGGAAAACACCCTTGACAACCAGCGACCTAAGTTTCAATTCTCCTTATAACACATACCAGATTCCAGGCTTACCCCCCACGCCGATCTCGAACCCTGACCTGCCTTCGATCCTTGCAGTGGCTTACCCGGAACAGACGGATTTTTATTTTTTTCGCGCTAAATGTGATGGGTCGAGTTTACATGATTTCTCTCGAACCTTCGAGGAACACCTATCCAAGGCGTGTGATTAAAAAAAGAGGTTCCGGAATCAACCGGAACCTCTTTGAGTTCCAATGCACCTTTATTGGGCGCTGTAACCGGGCCCTGATTTGAAAAACTCAGCGTTCTTCTCAATGGAAGGAGTCAGGTCAACGACCTCACCTGCAGAAAGCGTGCGCGTAGCCTCAAGGTGAACGGGCTGTCCATTATGGTCACTGCCATCATAGATTTCTGTAAACCCCGGTGTACCCGTTGGCATGGATAATTTTTCACCGCCCTTTGCGGTGTACGCAGATGGGATTTCGTCCTGAGGAAAGATTGCTGAATATGGACATTCAGCTTCACATGCACCGCAATCGATACAGGTATCCGCGTCGATATAATACCCTGGCCATTGATTTTCGGGTTTCCCAGGGACGATACATTCCACAGGGCAAACGACTGCACAGCTTCCATCACGTAAACATAGATTAGTAATCACTCGCGGCATGATTTCCTCCGTAAACTGGGTTATCTGACTGCTAAATATCTCTTTTCTGATTCTTCCCAATTGACAAGATTCCACCAATTGGCAAGGTATTCAGCACGGCGGTTTTGATACTTTAGGTAATAAGCGTGTTCCCAAACATCTACGACAAAAAGGGGAACCAGGTGTTCTTGCAACGGGGTATCCTGATTAGCGGTTGAGTGAATGATCAATTGCTTTTCATGATTGGTACTTAACCAGGCGTATCCGCTGCCAAAACGGCCGAGACCTGCTTTTTCGAACTCACTCCTGAAATTCATAAAATTACCAAAAGTATCCTCGATTTTCTCCGCGAGTTTGCCTAGCGGTTTGCCACTTTGACCGGGGGCCATGGAAGCCCAATAGATGTTATGATTGTAAACGCCGCCGCCATTGTTCTTGACTGCGGTTCGAATATCTTCCGGTATTTGATCCAAACTACAGAGAATTTTTTCCAGGCTCCATTCAAAAAATTCCGGATGCTTTTCGAGTGCAGTGTTGAGATTCTTCAGGTAAGTGGCGTGATGTTTTGTGAAATGAATTTCTACGGTGGTTGCATCGATGATTGGTTCCAGAGCATCAAATGAATATCTTAGTGCAGGTAATTCAAATGCCATATTCCCTCCAATTTTCATTAACCGGATACATTCTAGATGGAGTTGAGAATTCGATTACAATAAAATTCTAGCCAACCACTATACCTTTGTCAAGCATGGCCTAAATAGAATAAATTTATGACTGAAAAAACGTCCCTTCCTACCTCACACCCGATGATTCCCCCTGGAATTGGATTATTCATTGGAATATTAGCTGTATCAACAGCTTCTCTTTTTATCCGATTTGCACAGCAAGAAGTACCATCGGTTGTGATCGCAGCGGGTAGAATGACATTAGCAGCTCTTTTCCTTGCGCCTTTTGTCTTAACCAGGCAGAAGACCGAGTTAAGGCAGATTACCCGAAAAGAGTGGTTATTACTCTCTCTAGGTGGGATTTTCCTGGGGTTTCACTTCGCTTCCTGGATCACATCATTGGAATTCACAACCGTTGCCAGTTCAGTGGTATTGGTAACAACCGCACCGCTCTGGGTGGCTTTACTTTCTCCATTGATACTAAAAGAGAAATTGACTCGGTGGATATTCGTTGGATTGGCAGTTTCATTGATCGGAAGTGTGATAGTGGGAGTCAGCGGTAATTGCACGATCACTCAGGGAGACATTGTCTGTACGGGTGTTAAAGAAATGTTTAGCGGGAGACATTTTCTTGGGAACTTTCTGGCGTTATCTGGAGCCTTTCTTTCAGCTGGATACCTGATGGTTGGACGAAAGGTGAGAAATTCTCTTAACCTGTCTACTTACACGTTCATTGTCTATAGTGTCGCTGCACTCGTACTGATGCTAATCGTCTTGATTACTGGAAAGGCAGTAATGGGCTACTCACCGGTCAATTATCTATGGATTCTCATGTTGGCTATTGTTCCACAATTGATCGGACATTCCGCGTTCAATTGGGCATTAAAATACCTTTCCGCAGCATTTGTTTCGGTGGCACTGCTTGGAGAACCTGTTGGCACAGTAATCCTGGCCTTTCTTTTTCTGCGGGAAATACCTAACAGAATGGAATTGTTCGGAGGAATATTAATTCTCGTGGGAATTGTGATTGCGACACGCAAAAAGCAGGATTAATGAATGGAGCCCTCCTGTGATCCACAAGAGGGCTTTTGATTTGCTTATCTACTGTAGAGATAGTTTAGTTCCTTGATCCTGGCACACAGATTTTCGTTCAAGTCTCCTGGCTTAAAACGCCAGGCCCAATTACCGAAAGGCCGGCCGGGATAATTCATGCGTGCTTCAGTACCGAGATTAAGAAAATCCTGAAGAGGGGCAATCGTATATGCCGCGATTGAGCTCCAAATAGCGCGAATCATGTCCCAGGCAATATCCTGACCGGACCGCGCAAGGTAGCGGCGGCAGAAGTCTTTTTCCGTTTCCGGGGCTGATTGATACCATCCCCAGGTTGTGTCATTATCGTGGGTTCCGGTATATGCCACACAATTGGCCGGATAGTTATGGGGCATGAAGGGGTCTTCGGGGGTTGAGGAGAAAGCGAATTGCAACACTTTCATTCCTGGCAGGTTAAATGAATCCCGAAGTTCTACAACATCAGGCGTGATCACTCCCAGGTCTTCGGCAATGATTGGCAGTCCGTCGAAGGATTTTTGGACAGCTTTGAGAAAATCGCTACCGGGACCTTTAACCCAACGTCCGATCTCAGCTGTGGGCAAATTGGCGGGAATTTCCCAGTAGCCGGCGAAACCGCGGAAGTGATCAAGCCGGACAATATCCACATTATTGAACACCGATCGAAAGCGCTTTATCCACCATTCGTAGCCTTGTTTTTTATGTTCACTCCATTTATAAAGCGGATTGCCCCACAATTGACCTGTCGGAGAAAAATAATCGGGAGGAACTCCGGCTACAACGGTCGGTTTGCCGTCTTTTCCGAGGTAAAAGAGCTCAGGGTGCGACCAGGCATCAGCGCTATCGAAAGCAATAAAGATGGGGATATCACCGATGATTTCGATTCCTTTTTGATGTGCATACTGCTTCGTATTCGACCACTGTTTGAAAAACAGGAACTGGCGAAACTTATGTATTTCGACCGAACGCTCATTTTGGGCTATAAACATTGTCAACGTATTGACATCATGTTCTCTTAACGGTTCAGGCCAATGATCCCAGGAGCCTCCCCCAAGGGATTCCTTAATGGCCATGAATAATGCATAATCCATTAACCAGTCACTTTGATTTTCACAGAAATCCAAAAAATCCTGTTTGAGTCTCGTTGATCTGGATTTGACGAAATGGTAGTATGCACGATTTAGTAGCTTGGTCTTCCATTCGATCATTGGGCCAAAATCGATGTGTTCCAGAGGGAAATCAGGACGGTCGGATAAGTCATTTCTGGTTAACAGGTTTTGATCGAGGAGCAGTGTGGGACTAATCCAATACGGATTTCCGGCGAACGCACTGAAGCACTGATATGGTGAATCTCCATAACCCGTTGGCCCAAGAGGCAGGATTTGCCATAATTTGCATCCGCTGTCTGCTAGAAAATCTATCCAGCGGTAACAGTCAGGCCCTAAATCTCCGATACCATCAGGACCTGGTAGACTCGTAGGGTGGAGCAGAATACCGGATTTTCGTTTGAGAATCATATCGCCACCTTTTATTGGACATTTTTGCCAGCAAGTGTCATATATAGATGGAAATATTGATGTGCTGACCGATCCCATGAAAAGTCTTGTGTTATTGCGGATCTCACCAACTGCTGCCAGCGTTTTTTATCATGGTATGTTTCGATGGCCTGCAGCAGGGTTTGGCTAAAAGACTCGATGCTGATCTCTGAAGACAAGAATCCAGTCGCGTTTTCCGAATCCAGATTATTGTTAATCGTATCTACCAACCCGCCTGTAGCATTTGCTACGGGAATACAGCCATAACGCATGGCAATCATCTGGGATAGACCGCAGGGTTCATACCTGGAAGGCATCATGAGCATATCTGCACCCGCATAAAGACGCCGCGATAACTTTGTGTCGAATTGCATGACTGCTCGAACTCTTTGTGGTAGCTGATCCTCCAGATCTTTGCACGCGGACTCGAGACGATGGTCGCCGGTTCCCAGGAGGATTGCCTGCCATGGATTGACTTGAATCAATTTCAGCGCTTCTACCGCAATATCAACCCCTTTTTGAGGATCCATTCGGCTGACAAGGATCAAGAGCGGAATATCCGTCTTTTGTTTTAGGTCAAATTCCTTGAGAAGGGCTTTTTTGTTGATTTTCTTTTGATCAAGGTTTACACTGTCAAAGTTTGTTTCTATTTCCTGATCCGTAGCCGGATTCCAAGATTGTTGATCGATACCGTTTAGAATCCCTGAAATTTGCGCCTGACGCGTGGAAAGAAATTCCTGTAGATCGCAGCCGTAGTCGGGCGTCATGATTTCCTGGGCGTAAGTTGGTGATACGGCTACGATCCGATCAGCGGCTGCCAATCCCATGGGAAGGGGGAGATGCCTACCCCATTTTGGTAATATTCTGTTTCTTGCCGGCCTTACCCTGTATTTTGCCAATCCCTGTTCCGCCCCGTTGCCCATGAATGGAAGATTGTGGATCGTCAGTATAGTGCGGGTATGCTTTAGTTCACTGGGTTTTGTCCAGGCATATTTCAAAAGATGGGCGGCTGCAGCGGTGTGCCAATCATTCAAGTGAAGAACATCCACTCTCCAGTTGAGAGCATGCGGGAGTGCCAGGCATGCCAGAGAGAAGAAAATAAATTTCTCGCCATCTGATTTGAAATCAGTTCCATATACGGCAGCGGTACGCTGGATGGGTTCACCTGAGATCAGGTAGGTGGTGATTCCAGTGAAATCCGTTGAAAATACTTCTGCACGTACGGGACCGTTAACAGATTTTATGTTGTATGAAGCGACCGGCTGCAATTGGAAGGTTTTATCTTTTAGCTGCGGGTAAAAGGGTATGACAAGGCGAATATCCACACGAGAAGCCAGTTCACCGGTGTTTGATAGTCGTGCAATCGCATTGGGTAGTGATCCGGCAACATCGCCCAGACCGCCGACCTTAACAAATGGGTCAGCTTCAGCAGCCGCGAAGAGGACATTAAGTGTTCCACCTGCAGCGATCGGATTATTTTGCACGATTACCTTACCATTTCAATATAATCTTCAGAAGTAGCCTCATCGAAATCGGCACCCAGAAATTCAATCAACTCGGTCACCAGTTTGGATTTCATCTCAGCATCCTGGAGGCTCCAGGTACGGCTTTTTACTTCAAGGAAGCAGCCCAAATAGGGTTTCTTGATCTCATCGAAGTTGATGAAGAATTCGACATCTTTATATCTCACCAAATAGCGGATACGATCTTTTTCGATTTCCTTTTCGAGATGGGGTTTGAAGTATTCACGGTAAAACCTTGGGCTCTGGGTAGCGGGTGCCAGGTATCTGCTGCGTGATAAGAGAACTTCCTGCTCGAACTTGTCTTCGCTAGTTGGGCCGATTAACGTGAGCCTTGACCTCACCTGTTCAATTTTGCCCTGCTCATCAAGGAATTCGTCCTCGCGATATCTCAAGATACCCTGGTCGATATCAGCAAAGAAGAAGTAAAGGTCGAACTCGCGGAAGTGGCGTTTACGGATGATCTCTATGTCGGAATCCAGCAGTTTCTTGATCATGACCTCCGGATGATGAATTCGAACCTTGGCCTGAATCTCGAAGGATTCCTCTTCAGAAGTTCCACCTATTGCCACCAATTTGGAAAGTACCGAGGATTCCCGTTTGATCAGAAACTGATCGATCTTGCGTGCATACTCGTTTGCCTGAATCATTAAATCAGGTTCATCAAGGCTGATTAGTTTTCGATCAGTCATTAGCCATTGACCATTCACCATAACATCAGTCACATCAGTTGCCTTGGCAGCATACACGATCTGTCCATAAGTGCCATTTGGATCATGCCTGAAGCGCGGACTGTTATGAAGCGGTGTCAGGTCAAGAAGTATTAAATCGGCACGTTTACCTTTTTCCAAAGATCCGGTAAGATTTCCAATATGCATGGCCTGAGCACCGAGCCGGGTTGCCATCAACAAGGTTGTCCTGGCAGGCAGTGCTGTTGGATCACCGGTAAATCCTTTTTGCAGAAATGAAGCCAGCCTGAGTTCTTCAAACATATCCAGATCATTGTTGGAAGAAGGTCCGTCTGTACCGATTCCGACATTTAAACCGATTTCAAGCATGCGTTTAATGGGTGCGAAACCGGATGCGAGTTTCATATTTGAGGAAGGATTATGAGCTACACCAGCACCGAAATGTTGCAACGTGTGAATTTCACCATCATCCAGATGAACACAATGAGCCGCCAGAACTTTGGCATCGAAAACGTTTTGCTTTTTAACATAAGGAACAACTGGCATCTGGTTTTCGCGGCGCATATTTTCCACTTCTGAAGCTGTCTCAGAAATATGAATGTGAAGCGGAACATCAAACTCGATCGCCAATTCAGCTGTGGATCTCAAAATCTCTGGAGTACAGGTATAGGGGGCATGAGGCGCTACCGAGGGGATAATCAAATCATGGTTTTTCCAACGTGAAATAAAGTCACGCGACATTTCCAGGGATTCTTCGAAGAACTGCGCATCTGGTGTTGGGAATTTCAATACCGTTTGAGAACATACGGCGCGCATTCCCACTGCAGCGGTTGCCCTAGCCACATCTTCTTCAAAGTAGTACATATCAGCGAAGGAAGTGACACCCGAACGAATCATTTCTGCACAAGCTAGTTTTGTACCCAATTGAACAAAATCCGGCGAAACATATTCACGTTCCACCGGCATCATGTATCCCATCAGCCACACATCCAGGCGTAAATCATCCGCCAAACCGCGCAGCAGTGTCATTGGCACGTGAGTATGAGCATTGATCAAACCTGGCATGAGAACCTTGCCTGCGCAATCAATCTTTTTCACCGCCTCGTATTGAGCAAGTATTTCTTTTTCATCTCCAACTGCCTGGATCGTTGATCCAAGAATTGCAATGGCACCGGGATTAAATGTATGAAAATCCAAATCCATTGTAATAATTTCAGCGTTATGTAAGATTAAGTCGGCTTTTTCCATGTTATTCTCCAGAAATAATTGCAGATAGTTGTTTCCAAAGGAATCCCATACTGGTATTAAATGCCCATGTCTCGGTCATTGACGGCGGACCATTGTAACTGCGTTGTTCTGTCAGCGTTTGCTTATCCCGTGTAAAAATTAGGGTAAGCGTCGGTATTTCCTGAGAACTTGCCAATTCAACGTCAAAGCATATTGCTTGTTCGTCATCTATTTTGGATTCTTCGGAATTAGGATCGGAATATTGCCAAGATATGTGAGTTTTTGGGGAAGACATACTTTCCATTTCGCGGTGAAGGTGCGTTGAAAAGCCTTTGAAATGAATCAAGATCTTTTGAGCAAGCTTTTTGGAAAGCGCATCGATTGCCTGCGGGAGGGTGAGGTCGTCGACACCGAAAACCACTTTAGGAAGCCTTCTGCGTATTTCAATATCGATGGCATCCAACATTTTATTTGCGGTTTCATCTGAATCAGCTTTAGCTGTGATGCGAATATCCACAATTCCCGGGTGTGCGCATAAGCCGACAGTTGGATTGGGAAGCGTTTCAAGGTCATCGATCAACGTGTCCACCGCGGATTCACCCAGGCAGCAGGTACGCAAGGTGCGTGCTTTGATAATTGTATATAATCCGAAGATTTGCTGGAGGAGTGAGATAACAGAAGATTTAAATATTATCTCCATTTCTGAAGGAACCCCCGGCAGGCAAATTAGCACCCCGGGGTTGCGTTCCAGATAGAATGCTGGTGCCGTTCCAACCGGGTTGGGTAAGGGAAGAGCGCCATAGGGAAGGAGAGCTTGTTTCTTATTGTTCTCTGACGGCTGGATTCCGCGGCTGAGAAAACGGTTGCTAATCTGTTTCCATAATTCCGGATGAAATTCCACGTCTACGTTGAATGCAAGAGCAGCTGCATTACGCGTGGGATCGTCTACTGTAGGACCCAATCCGCCAGTGGTGATCACAATCTCACTTCGTGTAAGTGCTTCACGGATGACTTCAGCAATTCTGAGGGGGTTGTCACCGATGATCGTGGCACGAAAAACGTCCACACCGAGATTGCGTAATTGGCGCGTCAAATAACGGGTGTTGGTATCCTGGATCTCACCCAGCAGAAGCTCAGTTCCGATGGCGATCAATTCAGCAGATGGCATTGTTAACTCCGTTGTTTCAATGATTTTATCAGGTTTTATTTGGAAAGTTATAAGGTAGAATTTGTGAAGATCAAAACATCAGTGGTGCAGCGTGGAAAAGAAAATAAAAAACAGGTACAGACAGATATTAGGTAAGTGGGGAGAAGATCTTGCCCTGAATTTTCTAATGGAAAAAGGCTTTGATTTGATCGAACGTAACTTCCGTACACCGGAAGGTGAAATTGACTTGATCATGAATTGTAAAGATCAACTGGTATTTGTGGAGGTGAAGACCAGGAAAAACTCGGAGTATAGCTTGCCTGAAGAAGCAGTAACAGATGAAAAAATTGACCACCTAACAGCTGCAGCAGAATGGTTTCTGGAGAATAATCCAGTGTACTCTGATAAATGGCGAATTGATGTCGTTTCCATAATTGGTAATCCAGCAAGTTCTACTCCTCAGATTGATTGGTTTGAAAATGTCTCATGAGCAAAAGATGAACAAGGTAGTCATCATCGTTGGGCCGACCGCGGTAGGCAAGACTAAACTCTCGATTCGACTGGCACAGCGGATTGGTGGCGAAATTGTCTCTGCTGACTCACGATATATCTATCGGGGAATGGATATTGGATCTGCCAAACCCACGATGGTTGAGCGGGAGGGTGTGCCGCATCACATGATCGATATCGCCGATCCAGATGAAACCTGGTCTCTGGCGCAATACTTCGACACGTCCAGACAGAAAATTGAAGAAATACTTGCGCGTAGAAATATACCTGTTGTTGTTGGCGGTACAGGGCAGTATATCCGCGCATTGACTGAAGGTTGGAAGGTACCAGCGTTGGAGCCGAATCCAGAGCTGCGCAGAGTATTAGGCGAATGGGCAGAGGAAATTGGTCCATTTGAACTGTATCACAAGCTTGGAATGCTTGATCAGGAAGCGTGTGCGTTCATTGATTCATCCAATGTGAGGCGCACGATTCGCGCGCTGGAGGTTATTCTCACAACAGGATATAAATTTTCAGATCTGCGGACCAAGACTCCTCCAGAAAATGATTTCTGGATTATTGGGTTGACATTACCAAGGCCGTTGTTATACGACAATGTTGATAGACGCATCGAGGAAATGTTTGATATAGGGCTGATCGAAGAAGTGAGGTACCTTCTCGAAAAGGGATATGACGCAGCACTGCCCTCAATGTCAGCTATCGGATACCGGGAAGTTGCACAATTTCTTTCAGGAATGATAAATTTAGATGAAGTTAAACTGCTAATGCGCCGCAATACACGGAAATTTATTCGGAGGCAGGCAAACTGGTTCAAGCCCGATGATCCCTCCATTCACTGGTATTCGAATGAGGACGATCCTTTGGATACCATCGTCAGAGATATCCAGGAAACTTTCCTTGTGAACGGAAAATCCCAATGAAGGTAAATAAACCATGGGTGAAGCATTACGATCCAGGGGTGAGAGATCATCTTGATTATCCAAACTTATGTTTATACGATATGCTGTCGATTCAAGCCCGTCATATCGCAGAGCAAATTGCTATTGTCGATCAAAATCGAAAAATTACCTACAGAGAACTTGATAACCAATCTACTAATTTTTCAACACACCTTGTTGAGTTGGGATTTCAGGCAGGAGATCGGGTAGGAATCTGTTTACCGAATTCGATTGAATTTGCGGTTGCGTATTATGGTATTCTCAAGGCGGGCGGGGTCGTTACGGCACTGAATCCAGCGTTCCCTGGTCATGAACTTGAACTCCAAATTAAGAAAGCCGGGGTTCGAGCGG
>ENA-UOYA01000725-UOYA01000725.1-activated-sludge-metagenome-genome-assembly--contig:-NODE-725-length-39726-cov-8.106753_pt1 | contig 39726 bp, 34 predicted proteins | sample MGYA00238163_ERZ764804 | MGnify/ENA primary metagenome ERZ764804 (study PRJEB28919, sample SAMN05720223) | activated sludge metagenome | isolation source: Anaerobic digester | place: Hong Kong...
AGCGAAAATCCTGCTAATTTTTATTAGCAAACCGTACACCTGAAAGGCGGACGACATTAGTCCTAATTTCCATTAGCTGACGGAGAATTTGCTAATGAAAATCTGCGAATTTTACGATTTTTCTCTTTTTCCGCAAAAATGAAAAAACGCCGGAAACCCTTGATTTTACTGGGTTTTCCGGCGGAGTTTTTGGCGTTCCCGAGGTGATTCGAACACCCGACCTACCGCTTAGGAGGCGGTCGCTCTATCCAGCTGAGCTACGGAAACATCTTTGAAATCTATTCAATTTTAGGCTTAGATTAACTCATTGTCAATCACTTTTCCTCAAAAGGCGGTCGTTATAACATATTCTTAGGAGGGGGCTGTTATATCCATTTAACTATAGGGGCTTAACAGTTAGAAATTATAACACAAAATCTATCTAAATGCAATAGTATTTTTATACTATTTTTCCTTGAAATAAAAGTAGAAATCTGCTATACTTAATTAAACATTATTTTTGGAGAGGATTTTTACTATGATGGAAATTAAAGTAACTAAAACAACTGCTCCGAAGCAAAAGCCTGCGGATCAGAGCAAGCTTGGTTTCGGGAATTACTATACCGACCATATGTTCCTTATGAATTACGATGAGGGACAGGGCTGGCATGATGCAAGAATTGTTCCTTACGGACCTATTGAGCTTGACCCTGCCGCTATGTGCCTGCACTACGGTCAGGAGGTTTTTGAAGGCTTAAAGGCTTATAGAACTGAAAGCGGAAAGGTTCAGCTGTTCCGCCCAGACAAGAACATGGAAAGACTTAACAAGTCGAATGAACGTCTTTGCATTCCTCTTATAGATGAAAAATTTGCTGTTGAAGCAATAAAGCTGCTTGTAAAAATTGATGAGGACTGGGTTCCGACAGCTGAAGGAACATCCCTTTATATAAGGCCATTTATTTTTGCTGTTGATCCTCATGTAGGAGTTCACCCTGCACACCATCTTATTTTTGCAGTTATTCTTTCGCCTGTAGGCGCTTACTATCCGGAAGGACTTGCTCCTACAAAGATTTATGTTGAGCAGAACTATGTTCGTGCAGTAAAGGGAGGAGTTGGTTTTGCAAAGACCGCTGCTAACTATGCTGCTTCCCTTAAGGCTCAGTATGATGCTGATAAGCAGGGCTATACACAGGTTCTGTGGCTTGACGGTGTTGAGAGAAAATATATTGAAGAGGTTGGAACAATGAATGTATTCTTTGTTCTGGGCGACGAGGTTGTTACCCCTGCACTTCAAGGTTCAATCCTCAGCGGCATAACAAGAATGTCTGTAATTGATCTGCTCCGTTCAAAGGGCTACAAGGTTACTGAAAGAAGACTTTCAATTGATGAGGTTGCCGACGCTTATAAGTCAGGCAAGCTCACGGAAGCATTCGGCTCCGGAACCGCTGCTGTTATTTCACCTATTGGCCAGCTTAAGTGGGGCGATAATGTTATGATTATTAACAATAATCAAATTGGCAAGCTTTCACAGGAGCTTTATGACACTCTTACAGGTATTCAGTGGGGCAGAATTCCAGACACATTTGGTTGGATTGTCCCTGTTGATGGCTGTTGCTGTAAAAATTAATTATATCAGAAAACTTTCTGTGTAATATCATTAAACTGAGCTTGACATTTTAAATTTATTATGATATTATATAATTTAATTTTATTGTTAAACAGCTTTAATAATAGGGCTTTTTAGCGTTAAGAAAGTATATTTTTATCCTTATATTGCGACTTTATTTGAGTCGATACTAAATATTGCACAGATTAACCTATGTTAGCTTGTCTATTTTGTGAAAACAAACAAAATTATAAAATTTGCTTTTAAGCTGTTGACTATTAGCTTGTTATGCGTTATAATAATATCGATGTTAGAATTCAATGCTACTATTTAATTTGTTTAACATCCGTTTTGTTGTCTCCTTTCTTTTGTTCTACACATATTTTCTTTGTTTTGTTTTATTTATCATATTTTTTGCAGGACTCGTTGTCCTGCTATTTTTTTATTTATATTAAGTGTTTAAAATTACAGATTTTTCTGCATAATAATAACAGGGTAAGACTATCCCCTGTAATCACATGGAGGGCTTAAAATGTCTGAAAAATATTATATTACTACCCCTATCTACTATCCGTCCGGCAATCCCCATATAGGGCACTGCTATACCACCATTGCTTGTGACGCTGTTTCCCGTTTAAAGAGAATGCAGGGCTATGATGTCATGTTCCTCACCGGTACGGACGAACACGGTCAAAAAATAGAAACCAAGGCAAAAGAAGCAGGAGTTACCCCGCAGGAATACGTTGACGGAATTGTTGCAAACTTTAAAAAGCTGTGGGAAAGAATAGGCATAACATATGACCGCTTTATCAGAACTACAGATGATTACCACGTTGAATCGATACAGAAAATATTCAAAGATTTGTATGATAAGGGCTATATATATAAAAGTGAATATGTAGGGAAATACTGCACTCCCTGCGAAAGCTTCTGGACAGAAAGCCAGCTCAATGACGGAAAATGCCCCGACTGCGGACGTGAGGTTGTTGACGCAAGAGAGGAAGCCTATTTCTTTAAGCTTTCTGCATTTTCGGACAGGCTTGAAAAGCTGCTTGCCGAAACTGATTTCCTTCAGCCTAAAACCCGCGTCAATGAAATGATCAACAACTTTATTAAGCCCGGACTTGAGGATTTGTGCGTATCAAGAACGTCATTTAAATGGGGAGTTCCCGTTTCTTTTGACGACAAGCACGTTGTATATGTATGGATTGACGCACTTTCAAACTATATAACCGCTCTTGGCTATGACAACGATAAGTATGATGATATGCAGAAATACTGGCCTGCTGATGTTCATATGATGGCTAAGGAAATTGTACGTTTTCACTCGATTATATGGCCAGCAATTCTTATGGCACTTGAACTTCCCCTGCCGAAAAAGATTTACGGACATGGCTGGATAACCTTTAACGGAGCAAAAATGGGTAAATCACTTGGCAATGTTATTGATCCGTTTATACTTTCGGACAGATACGGCGTTGACGCTGTAAGGTACCACCTTTTAAGAGAAATGCCATTTGGGTCAGACTGTGCATTCTCTAATGAAATAATGATTAACCGTATAAATGCTGACCTTGCAAACGACCTCGGCAATCTTGTTTCAAGAACTGTTACAATGGTTGTTAAATATTTCGGAGGAACGCTCCCTGCTGAAAAGACAGCTGATTCTGCAGATGATGAGCTTATTAATATGGCTCTTGCGCTAAAGCCTGTTTATGCACAGAATTTTGAAGAGTTTAAATTCAGTACTGCACTGACTGAGGTCTTTGCGGTTATTTCAAGAGCTAACAAATATATAGATGAAACTGCACCGTGGGTGCTTGCAAAGGACGAGGCCAATAAGCCAAGGCTTGCTGCTGTTTTATATAATCTGCTTGATACGGTAAGAATTGTTTCAACCTTGCTTTATCCTGTTATGCCGTTTACTATGCCGCAGATATGGAAGCAGATAGGCGCTTCGGACGCTGACGTAACATGGGATAATGCCAGCAAATTCGGCGTTCTTTCGCAAACGGTCACTGTTACTAAGGGAGAGGTTCTCTTCCCGAGAATTGACGCTGAAAAGGAAATAGAGGAGCTTAACACTCTCCTTTCTGCAAATCAGCCTGTTAAAGAGGAAAAGGTTAACCTTGTTCCGCTTAGCGATACTATAACCATTGATGATTTCGGAAAAATTGACCTGCGTGTTGCTGAGATTAAATCATGCGAAAAGGTTGCTAAATCTGACAAGCTTCTTTGTTTACAGCTTGACGATGGCTTTGGGGGTAGGCAGGTTGTTTCTGGGATTGCAAAGTGGTATAAGCCGGAAGACCTTGTAGGCAGGAAGATAATTGTTGTTGCAAACCTTGCAGCTGCAAAGCTGAGAGGTGTTGAAAGTCAGGGAATGATTGTTGCTGCCGATGTCGGAGATGATGCAAGAGTTATATTTGTTGACAATGATATTCCAAACGGTTCAAAGTTAAGGTAAAATTTAAAACCGCTGATAATAATTTAAAACATTTTATCAGCGGTTTATTGTACATTGTTATATTACAAGGAGTATATTAATGAGATACATAGATTCTCATGCACACTATGATGATGAACGCTTTGATGAGGACAGGGACGAACTGTTATCCTCTCTGTATAACAAAGGAGTAGAGAGAATTATAACGGTTGGCTGTCGAATTGAACAGTGTATAAATGCAATTGAACTGACAAAAAAGCATAACCATGTTTATGCGGCTGTTGGAATACACCCTGAGGACTGCGATACTGCTCCGGAAAATTACCTTGAACAGCTTGAGCAATGGGCAAAACTTGACAAGGTTGTTGCCATTGGTGAAATAGGTCTTGATTATCATTATGACGGCTTTGACAGAGCTAAGCAGATAAAGCTCTTTGATGAACAGCTTGCCCTTGCCAAACGGCTTGATATGCCTGTAATAATTCATTCAAGAGATGCAACTGCCGATACAATAGAAATAATAAAAAAATACGCTCCGTTAAAAGGCGTTATGCACTGTTTTTCAGGCTCTGCTGAAACCGCAAAGCAGGTTTTATTATACGGATTGCATATCAGCTTTACTGGTGTTCTGACTTTTAAAAGTGCAAGAAAAGCAGCTGAGGCTTTGTCTGTTATTCCAATGGAAAGGCTTTTGCTTGAAACGGACTGCCCGTATATGGCTCCTGAACCGTTTCGAGGCCAGCGCTGTGACAGCTCCATGATTGTTAAGGTTATCGACAGGATTTCGGAGCTGAAAGGAATTTCACCAGAAGGTGTTGCACAAATAACTATGGAAAATACTCTTCGCTTGTTTCCAAAGCTGAATGTTTAACTAATTGAACAAAAAACATATCAAAATGACGAGCAATTTTTACCCTTGAATTAACAAAATAATTATTGACTGTATGTGTTAAAAGTAGTAAAATAGAAAAAATATATTATGGGAGGGTTTATGATGCTGGATACAAATATAAGCAGTAAATTCGGCAAGGAAGGGCTTACATTTGATGATGTTCTGTTAATACCTGCTGAATCAGATGTTACACCGAATATGATTGAACTTAATACTCGTCTTGCAGGCGACATAATGCTGACTACACCTATTATGACTGCCGCAATGGATACCGTTACCGAAGCAAAAATGGCTATTGCTATTGCTCGTGAGGGCGGAATTGGTATTATTCATAAAAATATGACTATAGAAAAACAGGTTGATGAGGTTGACAAGGTAAAACGTTCAGAGAACGGTGTCATCATCAATCCTTTTTCGCTTACAGCGGACAAGCTTGTTGCAGAAGCTGACGAGCTTATGGGCAAGTATAAAATTTCCGGCGTTCCGATTGTAGATAAAAAAGGCAAGCTCGTGGGAATTCTTACAAACCGTGACCTTCGCTTCCTTACTGACTTTAATACCCCTATTTCAGAGGTTATGACAAAGGAAAATCTTGTTACCGCCCCTGTTGGAACAGACCTCAAGGGCGCACAGCAAATACTCATGAAGCATAAAATTGAAAAGCTCCCTCTGGTGGACGAAAACGGAACGCTAAAGGGACTTATTACTATAAAAGACATCGAAAAAGCTGTTCAGTATCCTAATTCGGCCCGTGACAAGGGCGGCAGGCTTCTCTGCGGAGCAGCAATCGGCGTCACAAAGGACGTTCTTGACCGGGCAGGAGCTCTTATTGACGCACAGGTTGACGTGCTTGTACTTGACTCTGCTCACGGGCATTCTAAAAATATTATGGAGTGTCTTAAGAAAATTAAAGCTGAATATCCGCATATTCCTGTTATTGCCGGAAATATTGCAACGGCAGAGGGTGCGGAAGCTCTTATTGCAGCTGGTGCAGATGCCATAAAGGTCGGCATAGGCCCTGGCTCAATCTGTACAACCCGTGTTGTTTCAGGTATAGGAGTTCCGCAGATTACGGCAATATATGATGCTGCTTGCGTTGCTGCAAAGCATAACATTCCTGTTATTGCTGATGGCGGTATCAAGTATTCGGGCGATATTGTAAAGGCTCTTGCCGCAGGTGCAAGTGTTGTAATGCTTGGCTCTCTGCTTGCAGGCTGTGAGGAAGCACCCGGCGAAAGTGAAATTTATCAAGGCAGACGTTTCAAGGTGTACCGTGGAATGGGCTCACTCGGTGCAATGGCCTGTGGCTCAAAGGACAGATATTTTCAGGAGGATGCTAAGAAGCTTGTTCCTGAGGGAGTTGAAGGACGTGTTCCTTACAAGGGCTCTGTTTCCGACACAATATTCCAGCTTGTCGGAGGTATCCGTTCAGGTATGGGATATTGCGGCTGCAAGACAATTCCATTGCTTCATGAAAAGGCTAAGTTTGTTAGAATTACTGGAGCAGGGCTTAAAGAATCCCACCCCCATGATATTTACATTACAAAGGAAGCCCCAAACTACTCTGTTCAGATATAACAAAATTCCTCCGTTGGAAAAGCTCCGGCGGAGGAATTTTATTTATGTATTATCTATTCTGCGCAATCTAATACTAATCCCTATTCAGCATAAGCTGTGCAAGGCTTATGCTCTGGAACAACATCATTTTGTATTTTTATTATTTTTGCATAATTATTATCGAATAAAGCAATTGTAATAACAATATATATATTAAACCATTTTCATGTAAAAAATTATTGTTAATATTGCTATTTTGATACAAAATATTTAATTTACGCTTTTTATTTGTTTATTATCCCTATTGAAATAAGCATGCAAATAAGATATACTTTTAATGATATGTTAAAATTGTAATAAAGGAGACGATATCATGCTTCCGATTATTAATAAAGATGACTTTGAAGAAAAGCTCCGAACTGAACTGCAGGTTGAGTTTAACGTTACTCCGATTGCTGCGTCCGATAATCAGATTTATAAGGCTCTTTCATCAGTAGTTGTTGACCTGCTCAGAGAAAAAAGAAGAAAGTTCAGAACAAAGTGCCAGTCACTCGGCAAAAAGGAAATATATTATCTCTCGATGGAATTCCTTATGGGACGTTCCTTGAAAACTAGCCTTTTTAACCTTGAAATTAATGATATTGTCAGTGAAATTCTTACAAAATGGGATGTCAATATTGAAAGAATATATGACTATGAACCTGACGCAGGTCTTGGGAACGGCGGTCTTGGTCGTCTTGCCGCATGCTATCTTGATGGACTTGCAACGGACGGATATCCTGCAATGGGCTATTCAATCTGCTACGAATACGGTATCTTCAAACAGAAAATTGAGGACGGATGGCAGACAGAGCTGCCCGACAACTGGCTCCCCGGCGGAGAAAGCTGGCTTGTTCCAAAGCCGGATAAAACAATAGAAGTTCATTTTGACGGCGAGCTTGAGGAATACTGGGATAATCAATATCACCACATAGAACATAAAAACTACAACGTTGTAAACGCTGTTCCGTCTGATATGTATGTTCCGGGATATAACAGTGAGGGTGTTTCTGTATTAAGACTTTGGACGGCAAAGGCCCCGTCATTTGATATGGCTAAGTTTAACGAGGGCGACTATGCAAAGGCTCTTGGTCAGAACACCGTTGCACAGGCTATTTCTAAGGTCCTCTACCCTAACGATAACCACCTTGAGGGAAAATCCCTTCGCTTAAGGCAGCAATACTTCATGTGTGCTGCTTCTGTCGGCGATATTGTAAACAGACATATGGCAGTTTACGGGACACTGGACAATCTGCATGAAAAGGTTGCTATTCATATTAACGATACTCACCCGACGCTTGCAATTCCGGAGCTTATGAGAATTCTTCTTGACGACTGCGGCTATTCATGGGGCAAGGCTTGGCATATTGTTACAAACACATTTGCGTACACAAACCATACTGTTATGGCTGAGGCTCTTGAAAAATGGGATATGAATCTCATGCGTCAGATTATTCCACGTATTTTCTCAATTATAGTTGAAATAAACAACCGCTACTGCAAGGACCTTATGGAACGCTATGCGGATTCAGGCAAGGTAACCAGAATGTCCATTATTCAGAACAATCAGGTTCATATGGCTTTGCTCTGCGTATGTGCCTCACACAGTATCAACGGTGTTTCAAAGCTTCATTCTGAAATTATTAAGCACGACGTTTTCAAGAATGAGTACAGCGATACTCCATATAAGTTCAAAAACGTTACAAACGGAATAGCTTTCAGAAGATGGCTGCTCCAGTCAAATACAGGGCTTACCTCATTGCTTGAAGATACTATTGGAAATGGCTTTAAAAAGAATGCAGCAGAGCTTTCAAAGTTTCACAGCTTTGAAAACAACGAGGATGTTCTAAAAAGGCTTGCCGATATTAAGCATGAAAACAAGGAACGTTTTGCAAAATACGTCAAGGACGAATTTGGTACTGTGCTTAATACAGACAATATTTTTGACGTTCAGGTAAAGCGTCTGCACGAATACAAGCGTCAGCATCTTAATGCCCTTAATATTATTGCTGAATATAATAAGCTGCTTGAAAACCCGTCTTCTGACTTTGTTCCTAAAACATATATATTTGCAGCAAAGGCTGCGCCGGGGTATTACCTTGCAAAGCAGATTATAAAGATGATTTGGGCAATAGGCGAGGAAATTAAAAAGAATCCTCAGATATCCCAGAGGCTGCAGGTTTACTTCCTTGAAGACTATAAGGTAACTCTTTCCGAAATTCTTATGCCTGCCGCTGAAATTTCCGAACAGATTTCACTTGCAGGAACCGAAGCCTCCGGCACGGGCAACATGAAGCTTATGCTTAACGGTGCAATTACTCTTGGAACCCTTGACGGTGCAAATGTTGAAATCAAGGAGCAGGTAGGCAGGGACAATATTTTCATCTTCGGCATGACAACGGAAGAGGTTCTTTCCAAAAAAGCACAGGGCTATCGCCCGGAGGACTATGTCAACAACAACGATGTTATACAGAAAGCAATCAACAGAATGTACCACGGTATTAACGGCTGTACATTTGACGAGGTTGCAAATTCGCTTAAATTCAAGGACCCATATATGGTTCTTGCTGATTTTGATGCATACCAGTCTGCACAGCAGTATGTGTCGGAGTGCTACAAGGATCCGTCAAAGTGGAATAAGATGTCACTGCATAACATTGCCGGAGCAGGCTATTTCTCCGCTGACCGTTCAGTTGAGGATTATGCAAGAGATATATGGAAGCTTTCAAAGTTAAAATAAGGAGCAGCTATGTCGGTAGAATATAAAAGCATAAAGGATTTTACGCCTAAACAGCTTGAAGAGCTTTTTCTTTCAGTTGAATGGTCATCGGGACATTTTCCTGACAAGCTTGTCGTAGCAATGAACAATTATGGAACAGTTTATTCAGCATGGGACGGAGAAAAGCTTGTCGGGCTTATCAGCACAATGGATGATGGGGCTATGACAGCATATATTCACTATCTTCTTGTAAGACCGGAATATCAGGGTATGGGTATAGGAAAAGAGCTTATTTGCCTTACAAAGGAGAAATACAAGGATTACCTACGCATAATTCTCATTGCTGTTAAGGAGGAAGTTGATTTCTACAAGCACTGCGGATTTGAAGTCGGAGAAGATAAAATTCCTTTGCAGATTACTTCTTTATGGACATGATAAAATAATTAAAACCGCTTAAGTACTTCTTAAGCGGTTTTACTATTTATATAATGCGTACTGAACAATTACGCTTTTAACTCAATTGTCCGCTCAATCAGACAAAGTCTACTTGAATGGACAAAAAACAATGCTTTTTAGAGGTGATTATTGATAATTCCTGCACCAAATCCATATGACCCTTACCTTTAGAAAGATTGACATAGTAAAAACTGTATACAAGATATGAATACGACCATATTAAGTATTGTCCTAACTATTTAAACTTATAACTTTAAGATAATTGTAATTATGCTGTAATAATTAAAAACTTTTTTATGAATAATGACTAAAAATATTGATATGGCAAATTTTTAGCTGTATAATATAATCAAATAAAAAATTAAGCTCAATTTGTTGTAAGGAGTAAAAATTATGAGCAGTATAAAAAGAGTTTTTATTATTGTGCTTGACAGTGTTGGAATAGGCGAAATGCCAGATGCGGCTGATTTTGGAGATGTCGGAAGCCATACCGTAAAAGCCTGCTTTAATACCGGAAGGCTTAATGTTCCTGAAATGAGTAGGCTGGGACTTTTCAATATCAGCGGAATAGGCTGTGGAGAATCAGTAAAAAATCCTGCAGGAGCCTTTGCAAAAATGACGGAAGCCTCAAAGGGCAAGGATACTACAATAGGTCACTGGGAAATAGCCGGAATGATTTCTGAAAAGCCTATGCCGACCTATCCAAACGGTTTCCCTGATGAAATAATAAGGCAGTTTGAAAATGCAACAGGAAAAAGGGTGCTTTGCAACAAGCCATATTCAGGCACTAAGGTTATTGCCGATTATGGAAAAGAGCACATGGAAACAGGTGCACTTATAGTTTATACCTCTGCTGATAGTGTATTTCAAATAGCTGCACATGAAGATATTGTTCCGATTGAAAAGCTGTACGAATACTGTGAAGCTGCAAGAAAAATACTTACCGGAGATTATGCTGTAGGACGTGTTATAGCAAGACCTTTTACAGGCAGTTATCCTGATTTTGAAAGAACATCAAGACGGCATGATTTTTCGCTGACGCCTCCTAAGGATACTGTACTGGACTATATAAAAAATGCAGGACTTGACGTTCTGGGCGTAGGAAAAATATATGATATTTTTGCAGGAAAAGGAATAACATCATCACAGCGTACTGTAAGCAATGACGACGGAATGGCAAAGACCCTTGAACACGCAAAGCATGACTTTCATGGACTATGCTTTGTAAACCTTGTTGATTTTGATATGAAATACGGACACAGGAATGACGTTAACGGCTATACAGAGGCACTTAACAGATTTGACCAGCAGCTTGCCGAGCTTTTGCCGCTGTTAAAAGAAGATGATGTTCTGATGATTACCGCTGACCATGGCTGTGATCCGACAACGCCAAGTACGGACCATTCAAGGGAATACACGCCGCTGCTTATTTATGGCGGCAGGGTTAACTGTAAGGATTTCGGAATAAGAAATACCTTTGCAGATATAGGTGCAACTACGGCAGATCTGCTGGGGGTAAAGGCTGTTACTGACGGGAAGTCGCTTATGTCAGAGGGCCTGCTCAAGGAATAATAAAAAGCAGCCTCTATAAATTAATTTTTAAATATTGTTGATATTAAAATAAAAACTGCCGTTTCGCTTGATTCAGTAATTGCTGATTTTCATAACGATGATATAATAAAGAAGAAATCGCTTTTGCACAAGATTATTTTCCCGTTCAAACAAAAGCAGCTGCTTATTAAGGCTTTGTCAGCTGTCAAACAGTTCTCCATCAACAATGTGGACTATGCGCTGTGCATATTCGGCAACCTTTAGGTCATGAGTAATCATAACAATAGTATGCCCTTTTTTGTTAAGCTCACAAAAAAGCTGTAAAACCTCTTTTCCTGTTGCAGAATCAAGTGCTCCTGTTGGTTCGTCAGCTAAAAGCAAATTAGGGTTTCCGACAAGAGCTCTGGCAATTGCGGCTCTTTGCTGCTGCCCTCCGGAAAGCTCGTTCGGCTTATGGTTAAGACGTTCTATCATTCCAAGCTTTTCAAGCCTGCTTTCAGCTGCTTCAGCTGCGTCCCTATGAGAATAGCCTCTCAATAGAAGAGGAATCATAACATTCTGCAAAACGCTGTATTTGTTTATAAGATGATATTTCTGGAATATAAACCCTATCTGATTATTACGAAGTTTTGTAAGCTTTGAATCATTAAGATTGTGAACGGCAGTTCCTCCAAGCATATATTCGCCCTCATCAAAACCGTCCATACAACCAATAACATTCATCAGTGTACTTTTACCAGAACCAGAAGGACCCAGTACTGCAAGGAACTCCCCTTTTTTTACCGTAAGAGAAATACCTTTCAGCACTTCCAGCCTGTTGTCACCCATTAAATAGGATTTATGTATGTTTTTTAGCTCGATAACGTTTGTACAATTTTGACTAAGCAGCTCAGACATATTAATACCCATTCCTTTCTGCTGTTTGTTCCTTTTATGCAAAAAAGAACAAACAGCGGCGTGAAAAGTTTTTTCACGTTAAACCTACGCAATCAAAGTATTTCTGCGGCAACAACATCGCCGTCGGAATTCAGAGTCAACCGCAGTATCGTTCCTGCAGTAATACATGAATAATCCGATGTTTTTGAGGAAGAACCCGAAACCTGCATTCCTGCCGGAATTATATAGGTTGCGGTTTCCCCGCTTTTTTCGATAGATGAAGAGGACTTTTTTTCGCCACCCTGGCCATCACCCATCTGGGGCATTTCACCGTCAGCCATCTGCGGAGCTTCTCCGTCAGCCATTGAAGGCGGTGTTTCACCGTCTTTCATTTGAGGTTTTTCTCCATCGGGCATTTCTGGTCTGCTTCCGTCAGCCATTTCAGGCATTTCTCCATTGCCCTTTCCATGCATTTCACCGCCGTCTGATCCGGATACTTCACTACCGCCGGTTTCTTTGACGGATTTATCAGCTGCACTTTCATCTGCAGGCTGTGATGTTTTGGCTGACTGGCTTACTTCACCAAGCTCAAGGGTAACTTCATTTCCAACTATTTCACTGACCTCGCCTGTAATCTGGGTATCACCCTCCTGCATTACATATTCCGTCTGAGTCGTGGAAGAACTACTGCTTGTTATTTTTGAGTTGTCCTCGTTTTCGGAGCAGGCAGTAAGTACTGATGTCATAATAACCGCAATAACTGCCGCAATAATTTTTACTTTTATATTCTTTGTCATAATTAATAACCTTTCTTTCCATTTAAATGTAAATTAATCCTGTGAAAGTGCTTCAATAGGTGTAAGCTTCGATGCTTTGAATGCCGGATAAAATCCGAATACTGTTCCTGTAATTACCGCAAAAACAAGTGCAAGGATTCCTCCAAGTACCATAGGCTCACAGCGTATATTAAACATTTCAACTGCAGGAATAAGTGCAAAACCTGCTGCTACGCCTATAATTCCGCCGAACATTGAAATCAGATTTGCTTCCATAAGAAATTCCATCAGGATTTCACGCTTACGGCAGCCAAGTGCTTTAAGTATGCCAATTTCCTGTGTACGTTCCTTGACTGTGACAAAAAGAACGTTCATAATACCTATTCCACCTACTATAAACACAATCGTGGCAACAGCAATCAGCAGCATTGACAAAGTGTTTGCCGAGCTTGTTGCCGCTTCCATTTTGCTTCCTGCGTCAGTAAGTGTGAATGTTGTGTTAGGATAGTTTTCTGAAAGAACAGCTTCTATATTTTCCATTACGGTGTCAACCTCCTTAACATCGGATGCTACTGCCGTAATCTGAGGAGAAACATCCCTCCCAAAAACATACTTTGTTGCTGTGGTGTAAGGAATATAAATTGAATCATCGGGGCTTATGCCGGAGGAAACCGTTCCCATTGAAGCAAGGACACCTATTACTTCGTAGTTTTTTCCTTCAATTGTAACAATATCACCTGTTGCAAGATAGGCTGCTCCGAAAATTTCCTGTGCAATGCTATAACCTAATACGGCAACCTTTGTGTGATCCTCGTTGTCATCCTCCGTAAAGAAATTGCCATACTGAATTTCAAGATTACTTATCTGCTGATAATCGGCAAGCACACCTGCAACAGTGTATTCCGTTTCATCTTCAAGCTCACCGCCAGAAACTGCCGCTGTACTATTTACGGTTATCGATACTGCTTCAACATTCGGAACAAGAGAGGCTATATCATCAACATCATCAGTTGTAAGGGTTGTTCTTCCAGCACCTGACATTGAAGGACCGCTTTTGTTTCCGCCTGCCCCCCCACCTGACGAACCGCCTCCGCCCATACTTGGCATACCGCCTCCTGAGCTTCCTCCGGACGGCATTTCCGGCATTTCTCCACCGCTTGGCATACCTCCTCCCGGCATTCCGCCGCCTCCGCCCATCATTTCTTCCATCATGGTATCGGCAGACTGTCCGACAGTTACTTCAATAGCGCCTGCATTAAGGTTTTTGAACTGGTCGGCAACGTCAAGCTTTCCGCCCTGACCTATTGCAATAACCAGCACAATAGTCGCAGAACCTACCACTATGCCTAGAGAAGTAAGCATTCCCTTTGATTTGTTTGACATAAGATTGATAAATACCAACCTTAAAAGTTCAATTAGTTTCATTTAAGGTTCACCGCACTTTCCGCAAGCACTGTGTCGCCTGCTGAAAGGCCGCTTACTATTTCAACATATCTTCCGTCCGTAAATCCTGTTTTTATTTCACGTTCAACAACATTGCCATTTTCATCATAGACAAGTACCGATGAAAGTCCATTGCCCTTATATGTAACAGCATTAAGATTTACATAAAGCACATCATTTACTTGCTTTTGAATAAATGTAACATCTCCTGTCATACCCTCATAAACCGTCATGTTTTCAATTGGAGTAACCTTAACTGTAACTTCATAGCTTACAGAACCCGAGGAACGCGACGGTTCAACTGCTATAGTGTCAATTTCACCGTCAAGAGCAACATTTTCATATGATGCAAGAACAACAGAAGCAGCCTGCCCTACAGTAAGTGAAGAAACATCCTCTTCTGCTACAGCTACAGAAAGATATACTCCACTTGTGTCGGTAATTGTCGCAATGGTTTGATTTGCCTGATACGTGTCACCCTCAGAAACACTCACACTTGCAACAGAGCCTGTGCAATCAGCGTAAACATATATACTGTCGCCGAGATTTTCAATAAGCTCGTCATATTCTTTTTTAAGAGCGTCATATTCGTCCTGCTTTGTTTGAATATCAGCATTAATCTGTTCAACAGTCTGCTTGTAAACTGCCTCAGCGCTTGAAGCTGTAAGCAAGTTTGACTCAAGCTCCTGTTGTGCCTTAAGCTCCGATGCACCAGAATTAAGGGTTGCTTTATCAAGAGAATATTCTGCATTTCCAATATCTGTTTTAAGACTTTCAATTTTCTCGGCAATTGAGTCTTTATCGTTGTTTCCGTATATTTCTTCAAAATCAGCTTTATAATCATCATAGTTGCTTTTGCAGTCAGTCATTTCATCATTGTAATCTGACATCATGTCAGAATAATTGTCTATCTTATCATTTAGAGCGTCAACTTTATCTTCATAAGCTGATATTTTATTGCTTATTGTAATATCAAGATATTTGTATTCAACGGTATAAGCGTCAAGTGCAGTTTCATAAGAAGACAATGCTTTATCATAAGCTTTTTGTGCTGACGCAAGAGTTTTCTGGGCTTGGGAAAGAGCTGTGTTCGAAGACGACGAAGAGGAAGATGACGAAGAAGATGAAGATGATGAGGAGGAGGAAGATGTATTAGAACTGCTATCGCTTAAAGCCTCCTCATAATCTTCCTGAGCAGTTTCAAGAGCTTCCGCTGCTGAGTTAAGAGCAGTTTTTGCTTTTTCAAGATTGCTTTTTAAAGTAGTTATAGCGCTTGATTTATCAGAAACACTTTCGACATAATCGTCATATTCTTTCTTAAGAGCATCAAGTTCCTTCTGATAGCCTTTTAGTGTTTTACTGTAGCTATCATATGTATCCTGATGAGTTTCATATGCGGCTTCATATTTTTCAAGCTTTGCATAGTCCTCAGGATAGGTTTCCTGCATGGCTTCATACTCGGCAAGCTGGGTTTTAAGGCTTTCAAGATTTGTTTTTGTCGAGGAAATATCCGTCTTAATTTGTGTCAGCGACAACTCATAACTTTGCTGAGCTGTTGAGCTTAATGCGGAGCTGCTTTCATAGGTCTGCTTTGCTTCCAAAAGCTTTTGTGCCTGTTCTGTTAAAGCACTGTCAAGTGAAATTTTAGCGGCACTGACTTTCTCCTCATATTGAGCTTTAACCTCTTCAATGTCATCAACACTAAGCTTGGCAATTTTGTCACCCTCTGTTACAGTACTTCCAACCTTTACGTAAATTTCTTCAATTTCAGCGCTTACAGGAAAGGTTATGCTGCTTTTATCAATTGTAACGGTTCCGCTCTCCGTTGTACCAACTGTAATACTTCCGTTTACCGCCTGATATTCACGGTAAAGAGCTTCTCCTTCAGAATTGCTGTTTTTGTTTTTAACATAAGTCAAAATTCCAAAACATGCTCCTGCTGCAGCAAGGATGCAGATTATAGTAATAATCACTTTTTTTACGCCGTTACTTTTAGCTTTGCTTTCCATAATAATAACCATTCCTTTCTGATATTTGTTCCTTTTCTGCTGTGTTTTTGCAGAAAAGGAACAAATAGCTGTGTGAAAATTTATTTTTCACGCTAACCTCCTGAATTAATTATCTTATTCAGAAAATTACCATATCAAAGTGTTAAAAATGTGATTGCACATTGAACTTTAACTGTTTTTTGAATTAAATTGCAAGTTGTGATTTGAAATTAGTACTAAATCATTTTTTAATCCGGCAATATTGTGCAACGTTCAAAAGCATCATGATGCATAATAAAAAGCAACAGCCTTTAACTGTTGCTTTCCATTTTATCAAATATCTTTTGTAATGATGTATTAACGTAAAAGAATCAATTAACCTATCACCAAAACGGCATGCCGCTTTAAAAGACACATTTTAATAACAAATATGCTTCATTGTCATAAAATAGTAGTAATGACCGTGAAATGGTTATTACTACTATTAACAAGGAGTGTGCTTTTATTGGAAAACAATGTATTAAAGCAAAATGGATCAGGGAATGTACATATCGGCATGACAGCACCTGATTTTTCCGCCAACACTACTTTTGGCAATATTAAACTATCGGATTTTAAAGGGAAGTGGGTTGTTCTGTTCTCGCATCCCGGCGATTTTACTCCGGTTTGTACGACTGAATTTATTGCCTTTGCCGAAGCAAATCCGGAATTTGAAAAAAGAAATGTTCAACTAATGGGGCTCAGCATTGACAGCAACCCTTCTCATCTTGCATGGGTAAATTCTATTTTCAATAATACCGGCGTGGAAATACCTTTCCCTGTTATAGCTGACAGAACAGGTGATATAGCAAAAATGTACGGAATGATTGCTCCTGATGTAAGCACTCAGGAAACTGTAAGAAATGTTTATATTATTGACCCTAATCAGGTTATCCGTGCTATACTTATTTACCCTCTTACAAACGGAAGAAATATTTATGAGGTTCTTAGATTGGTTGATGCACTTCAGACAACAGATAAAGACAAGGTTGTCACTCCGGCAAACTGGCTGCCAGGTGAACCTGCATTGGTTCCAGCTGCCAAAACATATGACGAGTTAAAACAGCGTCAGAATAACCCCCAAAGCATGGGGCTAAATTGCAAGGATTGGTATTATTGCTATAAAAATTCCGGACAGCAGCCTTAAATAGCTGCTGTCCGGCTTTCTTGCATTAATCTAATCAGCAAAAGCAGGAGTTGAAAGATATCGTTCCCCTGTATCCGGAAGAATTGCCACAATAATTTTGCCTGAATTTTCAGGACGTTTTGCAAGCTCAGCTGCTGCAGCTATTGCTGCTCCCGATGAAATACCTACAAGTATACCATCCGTTCGTGTAACTTCCCTGCATGCTTCAAAAGCTGCTTCGTCTGATACTGCAATAATTTCATCATATATTGAAGTATCAAGTGTTTTAGGAATAAAGTTTGCCCCTATTCCCTGAATCCCATGTGTACCAGATTTGCCCTCTGAAATAAGAGGCGATTTTTTCGGTTCAACCGCAACGACCTTTATATCTGGATTTCGTGATTTAAGATATTGTCCCGTACCTGAAACCGTTCCTCCCGTACCTACTCCTGCAACAAGAATGTCAACCTTACCGTCTGTATCTTCCCATATTTCAGGTCCGGTCGAAGCTTTATGAGCGGCAGGATTTGAAGGATTTTCAAACTGACCTAAAATCACAGCACCGGAAATTTCCTTAGAAAGCTGTTCAGCCTTTGCAACTGCGCCGTTCATTCCTAAAGCTCCATCTGTAAGAACAATTTCCGCCCCATACGCTTTAAGCAGATTTCTCCGTTCAATGCTCATGGTTTCAGGCATCGTCAAAATTGTTCTGTATCCTCTTGCAGACGCAACAGAAGCAAGTCCTATTCCTGTATTTCCGCTTGTAGGTTCAATTATAACTGCACCGGGTTTTAACAGCCCTTTTGACTCGGCATCTTCAATCATAGCTTTTGCGATTCTGTCTTTTGCACTTCCTGCAGGATTAAAGCACTCAAGCTTTGCAATAACCGAAGCGTTAAGGTTATGTTTTTTCTCATAGTTTACAAGCTCAAGAAGAGGTGTTTTCCCAATTAAATCAGTTATGCTTTTGTTTATTTTTGACACAGTAATGACCTCCTAATTTTTATAAAACTGATTTAAGTATAGGCCATGATTTGCTGCTTGTCAATATTAACAGCTTTAACAGATAATAAGCTATGCTTTTGATTCTTCAGAAATTTCTTTATTATTACTTTCTGCTTTCTTAACTTTTTTAGCCTTTTTCTTTTTTAATACTATTATAACAATAACTATTCCCGAAATTACTATAACCGGAGAAAACGACACAAGTACAACTGCTATCCATTGAATAACGGATATAATTGCATTACAGGTCTTTTTAAATCCGTTGCCCATAAATCTGAGCATTTTATCCAAAGAAAGAGAGTTCCATTCTATTTTCTCTTCAATTGCCTCTGGGTTATCCTCTTGAGTTATATATATGGTTAACGTAGATTCCTGCACAAGTGAATTCCACAGCTTGAGCTGTCCCTCATATGCTTCAATTTCTGCGGTGAGGTTGTCAATCTGATTTTGAATGGTAATCATTTCTTCCGTTGTTACGGCATTTTCAAGCAGCTTATAGTAGTTTTTCAGATTAATGCGCTTGTTTTCAAGACGTATTTGTGCATCGTAATACTCTGCTGTAATATCCTCGCTTGAAATATTTGAGTTAACTACATTCCCGCACTGTGAAGCGTAATCCACTAAATCATCAAGCTTATCAGGCTTTATTTTTATAGTTGCATTTATGGTTGTATAGCCATTACTGGAAGAAAGTGAACGCTCAAATTCATAGCCGCTGTTTGCAGCAGCATAGTCAAGCAGCATTTTATAAGCCTTGTTCACATCTATTGCGGTCATATTTATACTTGCATTTTTTATTATTTTAGCTTGATAATCTATTGGCTGTGTATTATTTGCTGTACCCATTACATTGCCTGACTTTTCTTCTTCATAGCTTTCTGCTCTGTCAGAATAGCCGTCATATTGAGCCGCCGCAGTGGTTTCCACATAGATAGCTGCATTATCATAGCTATTGATGGGATCTGATGAATAAGAATCCTTTGATTTTCCACATCCGGATAATGCCGCCGTACAGAACAGTAAAGATAATGCTGTACCTAGTATAAATTGTTTGCAGTTCTTTTTCATACTTACCTCCATAAATTAAATTGTATTTTTACTTGACAATTGAATCTGCTTATTCCGGAACAATATCAATAATGACAAGCTCAGGCCGGTTGAAAACTCTGGGAACAGGATTGTGCTTATCAAGTCCTCTGCTGACTATATGTACAGTAGCACCATGTTCGTACAAGCCTCCTGCATATTTCGGAAAAAGGCCCTGATTAGGTGCATACAGGCCATTAAGTATATATGGTATCCGCCATTGTCCTCCGTGTGCGTGACCTGAAACTATCAGATCAAAATCATAGTTAAGATAGTTTGAAATTCTTTCGGGTCGATGTGCAAGCAGTACCGAGAAAACCTCCGGATCAATCTGCTGTGCCGCATTTTTCAGCTGACTGTTAAAAATATACTCTGAAACAAGTGGGTCGTCCGTACCGCATATCTGAATGCGCTGACCGTTAAGCTCAACGGTTTCACAGTCACCCTCAAGAACGTCAATGTCATAGCTTAGAAAAAGCTCCTTTGATTGCTCAACACCATTTGCAATTTCATGATTGCCTGTTACATAATAGCATGGATAAGAACTGCTTATTCCGTCAAGAAGATATTTTACGCTTTTATCCGGAAGGATATCATCTTTTATATCTCCAGAAAGCAGTATTGCGTCAGGCTTGTTTTTTGCAATTTCATTTATCAGCTCTGACTGCTTTGAGCCGTATGAACAGCAGTGCAGATCTGCAATTACGGCAAATCGTACAGGCTTGTCAATTTTATCCGACTTTACTGTATAGTATCTTGTTATCATTCTTTTATCGCATGCAATAAGCAGAAAAACAACTGCAGACAATAATATTATTAATAATTTGAATACAGACCTCTTTTTATCTTTAGCCCTGCTATTTTTCATCCGTTCCTCCAAAGCTGAATTCTATACGTTGATGCAATTATATCATGAAAACCAGCTGCCGTCAATTTATGCTAAAAGATGTAACATTACTGTAAATGCATTGTAATCATTTTACGAATTGGTATTAAAAATATTTGAATTTGTGCTTGTAAAACTGAATAAAATGTTGTATAATATTAAATGTAGTACAATAATTGTTTGCCTTTCGTAAAGGAGGTTCTTATGATTATATTATGGATAATTCTTGTAGTTGTCGCCGTGCTTCTTGAAGCTGCAACAATGGCACTTGTTTCAATATGGTTTGCGGCAGGAGCACTTGCTGCAGTAGTTGCAGCTGCGCTTGGATTCCCTCTGTGGGTGCAGATAGCGGTTTTCCTTATTGTTTCGCTCGTTCTTCTCGCTGCAACAAGACCTTTGCTGAAAAAGCTTATGCCAGACAAGTACATACCTACAAACGGTGAGCTTGACATCGGTAAAAAGGCTGTTGTTATCGAAACTGTGGATAACGCAAAATCAACCGGCAGAGTTAAGCTTGATGGTGTTGACTGGAGTGCGGATTCATGGGACGGGAGTGTTATAAAAAAGGATACTGTGGTAATTGTCAAGGCAAGAGGTACAACAAAGCTTACCGTTGTTCCTCTTAAAAATAACGATTAAAAAGGAGTAGTTTATTATGGAAACATGGTGGATTGTCGGTTTAATAGTTTTTATTCTTATCGTGTTGATTTCGGGTATTAAAATTGTACCGCAGGCACAGGTTTATGTAATTGAAAGACTTGGTGCATATAAAAAATCTGCTGCAACAGGTCCTCATTATGTCATTCCTATCATTGATAAGGTTGCAAAAAGAGTTTCAATCAAAGAGCAGGTGGCTGATTTTAAACCTCAGCCGGTTATTACAAAGGATAACGTTACAATGCAGATTGATACTGTTGTATTCTTTCAGGTAACTGACGCAAAGCTTTATACATACGGCGTTGAAAGGCCTCTTGCCGCTATTGAAAACCTTACTGCTACAACTCTTAGAAATATTATCGGTGAGCTTGAGCTTGACTCAACACTTACTTCCCGTGATGTTATCAATACAAAGATTACTGCTATTCTTGATGAAGCTACTGACAGATGGGGCATTAAGGTTAACCGTGTTGAACTGAAGAATATTCTTCCTCCGAGAGAAATTCAGGACGCTATGGAAAGACAAATGAAGGCTGAACGTGAGCGCCGCGAGAAAATTCTTCAGGCTGAGGGTGAAAAGAAATCACAGGTTCTTGTTGCTGAGGGTGAAAAGGAATCAAAAATTCTTCGTGCAGAGGCTGATAAGCAGTCCGAAATTCTCCGTGCAGAGGCTGAAAAGCAGGCAATGATTCTTAAGGCTGACGCTGTAAGACAGCAGAAAATCCTCGAAGCACAGGGTGAGGCTGAATCAATTGAGCTTGTACAGACTGCTCTTGCAGAAAGCCTTGTTAAGCTGAACAACAGCAACCCTGCACAGAACGTTATTGCGCTTAAGAGCCTTGAAGCTTTTATAAAGGCTGCTGACGGAAAAGCAACAAAGATTATTATACCATCTGAAATTCAAAGCATGGCTGGTCTTGCCGCTTCCTTAAAAGAGCTTGTAACCGATAAGCCTCTTGATACTGTTAAGAAATAATTTAAAATCTGCTATGCTCTTAGTTGGATAGTGATTCAAAAAACGGCAAAACATTATACGTCTATACGTCGAATTATGTTAACAGTGCCATGGTTACTTAATTGTAATCATGGCACTGCTTTTTTATAAAATTAGCAGCAAGTACACCAACGTCACACACCATCAACCATTAACGCTCTCTGCTAACCCCATTCAAAAGCACTGGTGATTCTTCTATATATAGAAAAGCTTTAAATATTATTTTTTGTTCTTAAACACTATTGCATTATATATAATATTGATATATAATAAGAATAGCATATTCAGGCTGCCTTTATTTTTTAAGCAATATAAAGATATTAACATGGCCGTCTTAATATGTTGTTTCAGTTTTTTAATACAATAATAACTTACATGGAGGAAATGTTTATGAAAATACTTATTGCAGCAGCGTCAAAAACCGGAACTGCATTGAAATGTGCAGAAATGCTGTCCGAAAAGCTTGGGAATGCAAAAATTGCAGATCTTAACAAGGAAATGCCAGACATAAGCAACTATGATATGATAATAATCGGCGGAAGCATACGTGCAGGTATGCTCCACAATAAAGCTGTAAGGTTTATCAAGAAAAATGCTGAACAGCTTGAGAAAAAAAAGGTTGCTTTTTTCATCTGCTGTGCGTCTATTAATGACGCAAAAGATCTGATTGAAAGAAACGTTCCTGCACAGCTTCTTAAAAATGCTGTATGCGCTGATTGCTTTGGCGGTATCATAGATATTGCAAAGCTTAAGGGTATGGACAAATTCATAATAAATATGCTTAAAAAGGCATCAAAGGATGAATCTCCAAAGGAAGATCCACGTATTCTGACTGAAAATATTATCGCATTTGCTGAAAAAATTATGGGATAGAATTAAAAGCTGCAGCGAAATTGCTACTCCCGCATATGAAACGAAAAATGTGAAGGAATTATATTAGCAACGTTTTTTTGATTTAAGATTGTGATATTTTTAGGGTAGTGTAACAATTGAATGTTAATAATTTCCTATTGATTTGTGTATAATAATAAAATTATATGTTAAAACGCTTGAAACCTTAATAATAAATGGTATAATAGTATTATTGCTAAATTTGTAGGAGGAATATAATGTTTACACAGGCTTTTTTAACCGCAACAACTGCAACAACCGCTGAAGCAGGTTCGTCAACGGGAAGTGTCATTTATATGGCTGTTTCTATCGGGCTTATGATAGCTGTTTTTTACCTTTTTCTTATCAGACCGCAGAAGAAAAAGGACAAAGAAGCAAAAAATATGAGAGAGAGCCTTCAGATAGGCGATGAGGTTACAACGATAGGCGGCATAGTTGGTATTATTGTAAGAAAATCTGAGGATACTGTTGTTATCGAAACAGGTGGCGACAGAAGCAAAATTAGAGTTAAAATATGGGCTATTTCCGAAAATGCAACTGTTCATGATGACGCAGAGGAAACTTCCAAAAAGAAAAAGGATTAATGCATTATATCCCCATGTTCCGAATATTATGTAATAATTACTGGATTATGGGGGTTATTATTGTGCGTAAAAGCAGCGTTGAAACCGCAAGGCATGAAAGAATAATGCTTTTTGTGACAAGCATTCTGGCTTGTGTGGGAGCTATTTTCCTTTGCGTTACTGTTTTTTCTGCCATAACAGCAAAATTTGACCTGTCTGACGGTGTGATAACACTTATGTCAAGCATCTCACTTTGTGCCGGCTGCTTTGCCGCAAGCTATACAGCGTCAAAAAGAAAGCACAGAAACGGACTCGTTACCGGAATTATATGCGGCGGGATTATCTTTTTTGCCGTTCTTCTGGGTGGTATAATTTTTGTTAAAGGAATAACAGCAGGCGGAATGTTTTCAAAGCTGGTAATGATAATAACCTGTTCCTCAATAGGCGGTATTGTGGGAGTCAATTCACGGGCAAAATTTCACTAATTCGTTAAAATGACTATTGAAAAAGTAATATTGTTGTGATATAATAAATGTAATATATTTTCTTTAAGGAGTATGGGCAATGAAACATATCAAAACTATTAACAAGGCTAACCTTAAAAAGACTGCTGAAAAGGGCGGCTGTGGCAAATGTCAGGCTTCCTGTCAGTCTGCATGCAAAACTTCATGCACTGTTGCCAATCAGAAATGCGAAAGATAACCTTTTTCTTTTTAGCATGAACATTTTTAAGGGACAGCAATGTCCCTTATTTGCTTTGTAATGATTTTGGGTAAGCTGCCCGAGAGCTCAGTGTCAAGAATTATTTTTGACGCAGCTATTTGTTACTTTTGTGCAAGAAAATTTGCAAAATTGGAATAAATAGCAGAAAGGAATGGTTATTAAAATGATACATAAGTATAAACTGAATGGATATAATATTGTTCTTGATGTCAACAGCGGCGGTGTTCATGTTGTGGATGAGCTGACATATGACCTGCTTGATAATGTTAACCCACCATTTGATGAAAAATGTCCGGACTCCGTTGTAGAAAAGCTGAAGCGTTTTTATGAAGAGGATGAGATTCGTTCTTGCTATGACGAGGTGGTGGAGCTTTATAAGCAGCAGATACTATTTTCAGAGGACGACTATGAAAAATTTGCTAAATATGCTGTTGCTGCTCCGGTAAAGGCAATGTGCCTGCTTGTTGCACTGGACTGCAATATGAGATGTGAATACTGCTTTGCATCAACGGGTGATTTCGGACTTGGCAGACATATGATGGACTTTGAAACAGGTAAGCAGGCACTAGATTTTCTTATTGAAAATTCCGGTGACAGACAAAACCTTGAGGTTGACTTTTTCGGTGGGGAGCCTCTCATGAACTTCGGGGTTGTCAAGCAGCTTGTTGAATATGCAAGAGCACGTGAAAAGGAAACTAACAAAACCTTCAGGTTTACAATTACAACAAACGGTATTCTTCTTGATGATGAAAAAATGCAGTTTATAAATAAGGAAATGAACAACGTTGTGCTGTCAATTGACGGGCGCAAGGATGTTAATGACAGAGTAAGAAAGTGTGCAAACGGTTCTGGCAGCTATGACAAATTTGTTGACAGCTTTAAAAAAATGGCTAAAATGCGTGGTGAAGAAAGCTATTATGTAAGAGGCACTTTTACAAAGTACAACCTCGATTTTTCAAACGATGTATTCCATCTTTATGACCTTGGCTTTGACCAAATTTCAGTTGAACCGGTTGTAAGTGACCCTAAGGAGAAATATGCTATTACAGAATGTGACCTGCCAAGAATTTTCAGAGAATATGAACGCCTTGCTGAGCTTATGCTTATAAATGAAAAGAAAGATAAAAAGTTTAATTTCTTTCATTTTATGCTGGATCTCGATCAGGGCCCATGCGCAATAAAAAGGCTCAGAGGCTGCAGCAGCGGCAACGAATACCTTGCTGTTACTCCAGATGGAGATATTTATCCATGCCATCAGTTTGTCGGTATTGAAGGCTTTAAAATGGGAAATCTAAGCGACGGAACGTTTAACAATGAACTTAAAAAAGAATTTGCCGGAGCTCATATTTATTCAAAGGAAGATTGCAAAAAGTGCTGGGCAAGATTTTACTGCAGCGGTGGTTGCAATGCAAACAATTATATTTATTCGGGAGATATACACTCGCCGCACAAGCTTACCTGTGAAATTCAAAAAAAGCGCCTTGAGTGTGCAATAATGATAAAAGCCGCCCGTGAAGATATGAATTGATTTGCAGAATGTGAAAAGCAAAAATTTTACGGCTGATTTTTAACATTTTAAAAATCAGCCGCTTCATTATATTGGAATAGTAAAAAAGCTTGTGTTCTTATTGTAAAAAGACTGAATAAAAACTTCTCTCAGCAATCTTCCGTTTTCCTTATTTATCTATATTAAAATACTGTTTATATGAATTTGTTTTTAAGTTATCACAATATACGTTATTTTTAAGCTATAATATTTTAAATTGGGTTATTCCGTAAATATTGGCAATAGCAAAGGAGAAATCAAATAATGACAAGTCTTGTTCTGGAGGGCGGAACTCTCCGAGGTATTTTTTCAGCAGGTGTAATGGACGCTTTTTTAAGGGAAAATATTGAATTTCCTTATATAGTAGGAGTCTCTGCAGGTATTTCGAATGCAGCATCATATGTGTCAAAGCAGTTCGGAAGAAATATTGAAATTCTTGAAAAGTACCGTTGCGATAATAGATACATAGGTGCAAAAAATTTTTTTCGATGTAAAAGTTTGTTTGGTATTGATTTTGTTTTCGGTGAAATTCCAAACAAACTTGTTCCTTTTGATTATAATACGTTCAGACAATATAAAGGTAAGTTCCTTGTTGGAATGCTTAATGCTGAAACTGGCATGACGGAATATAAAAATGGCATTAATGACAACGAGAACTGGGAATATCTCCGTGCAACCTGTTCAATACCGGGATATTTCCCTCCTTGCAAAATAGGGGAAAAATACTATTATGACGGAGGGCTTGTTTCTCCTATTTCAATAAAAAAAGCTGTTTCTGACGGCTGTGAAAAGCACGTTATAATTCTTACTCAGCCTAAGGGCTACATAAAAAAATGCGGCAAGTCAAATATTATAATGAGCAAGCTGTGCAAGAAAAGATTCCCTAAGCTTGAAAAAATATTGCTGCAGCGTCATGTGCTTTACAATGCACAGGTATCCTTCTGTGAAGAGCTTGAAAGCGAAGGCAAAGCAATAATTATCCGCCCTGAGCATAAGCTTGAAAGCTTTGAAAAAAATATAGATACTCTTAAATCCACATGGCAGCATGGCTTTGATATCGGCATGAAGAGTATGGAAGAGATTAAGGGATTTTTATTAAAATAAAAAAGGCTACTAATCCAATGCGTTTTCAACAGCTTTTAAAAAAGCTTTACTGTCTGCTGTTGCACCTGTCACAACATCAACCTCTGTTGTCTGCTTCGATACAACACTTTCAGTAAGTTCCTGAATTGTTTCTTCTTTTGCAAAAACCTGAGGCTTTTTTACACTAATGTTGATTATTTGATGATTCTTTACAGTTACCTCAACAGTATTGCTCCATCGATAACCGTTATAACTGCCAACATATGTACCATCAGCGACTGAATCTAAATTTATTCCGTTAAGTTCAATTCCAATGGTTTTTTCTTTTCCAGTAAGTAAGAATACAGAAAATCCAACAATTATTAGTAATATAACCAATAATACGCAAAATATAGCTTTCATTATTTTTATAAAAACACTTTTAAGCTTTGACATATACTAAACCTGTCTTTCATATATACTTTTGTTTATTATACCATAAAGCCCACATAAATACAAACCATATTACAATTCCGTTTCAATTGCAGCATTTTCAGCTAAGCTTCTTTTGCAGTCAATTATTCTTTGATTGGAACTGCCTTTAAATTTCAGCGTATAATCCTTTTTATCAATTTCAAATCTTCCGTCCACAATATAATCACATACTGAAAGCAGCTCTTTGTAAAAATTTTTGCTATCTGAATGTTCAATAAGATATTCAAAGGTAAAACCCGTATATGTGATTATGTTCAAACCATGCTTTTTTATTTCAAGCCCCATATAATACAACGCTTCAGCCTGACAGAAAGGCTCTCCCCCGCTGAATGTCACTCCGTCAAGAAGAGGATTCCCAAATATCTGTTCAAGAATACTGTCAATTGCAACAAGCGTTCCCCCGTCAAAGCGATGAGTCTGAGGATTATGACAGCCTGCACAATTATGCGGGCAGCCCTGCGTAAATATTGTAAACCTTATTCCCGGACCGTCAACAATAGAATCATTTGCTGTTCCTGCAATTCTCAGCATAATATCATACATTCCTATACATCTCCCATATAAATAAACAGGTGAGCAAAATGCTCACCGTTATTTTTTATTATATTCCGTGCTTTACCCTGTCTTTTTCCTCGGCACGTTTAGCATTGTTAAAGCGGTCAAGCGTACCTACAAGATACCCTGTTATACGTCTTATTCTTTCAAACTCTATTCCGTCTGAGCCTTCTTTTCTTCCGCATTTAGGGCAGGTATCGCCGATTATTCCTGTATAGCCGCAAACAGGGTCACGGTCAACAGGATGGTTGATTGAACCATATCCTATTCCCGACTCCTTCATGCAGCGGACAATCTTTTCAAATGCGTTAAGATTGTTCATCGGGTCGCCATCAAGCTCTACATAGCTTATATGTCCGGCATTTGTAAGAGCATGATACGGGGCTTCAATTTTAATTTTATCAAAAGCACTTATCTTATAATATACAGGAATATGGAAAGAATTTGTATAATACTCTCTGTCTGTAACACCCGGAATTTCTCCGAACAGCTCCTTATCCATACGGACAAATCTTCCGGAAAGTCCCTCAGCAGGTGTTGCAAGCAGCGTAAAGTTAAGACCTGTTCTTTTTGACTCTTCATCCATGCGTTCTCTCATATGAGTAATAATTTCAAGCCCTAGCTTTCTTGCTTCTTCATCTTCACCATGATGCTTTCCGATTAATGCCACAAGAGTTTCTGCAAGTCCAATAAACCCAACTGAAAGAGTACCATGCTTGAGAATTTCGCCCACCTCATCATCTGGTCCGAGATTATCCGAGTCAATCCATATGCCCTGTCCCATAAGAAAAGGAAAATTCCTTACTTTCTTCTGACACTGAATTTTAAATCTGTGCAAAAGCTGCTCTATAACAAGATCTATAATCTCGTCAAGACTGTCAAAAAAAGCTCCGATATTATGATCTGCCTTTATTGCAAGCCTTGGAAGATTAATTGATGTAAAGCTGAGATTCCCTCTTCCGGTAACAATTTCCCTTGACTTGTCATAATTATTTCCTATTACACGGGTACGGCAGCCCATATAAGCAACCTCTGTGTTATAGTCGCCCTCCTTATAATATTTAAGATTATAAGGAGCATCAATGAACGAGAAATTAGGAAACAGCCTTTTTGCAGAAACCCTGCATGCAAGCTTGAACAAATCATAGTTAGGATCCGTAGGATTGTAATTTATCCCATCCTTTATTTTAAAAATGTGAATCGGGAAAATAGGAGTTTCGCCATTCCCAAGACCAGCCTCATTTGCAAGAAGAATGTTCTTTATTACCATTCTTCCCTCAACTGAGGTATCAAGTCCATAGTTAATTGAGCTGAACGGAACCTGTGCACCTGCACGGCTGTTCATGGTATTAAGGTTATGTATAAGTGCTTCCATAGCCTGATATGTTGCACGATCTGTTTCCTTTACGGTATTCTGCGCCGTAAAATCCTGAACTCTTTTTATAATGCTTTCATCGTCAATATATCTATGAAGCTTTTCAAATTCAGCTTCCTTGTAACCGTTATTATTATCAAGAATCGGATATATGCCTTTTTCCTGCAGAATTTCCTGCGCAACCGTATCCGCAATTTCCTGCCCATTATCAAGCATAGCAATCATTTCAAGGCATCTTGCTATATTGTAGACATATTTCTTGCGATAGGTCTTTTTAACGCCCTCTGCCATAGCATATTCAAAATTAGGAATACTCTGTCCACCGTGCTGGTCATTCTGATTTGACTGAATTGCTATGCAGGCAAGCGCCGAATAGCTGTATATATCGTTGGGCTCACGCAAAAAACCGTGTCCTGTTGAAAATCCATTCTTAAACAACTTAACAAGGTCAATCTGACAGCAGGTAGTTGTAAGAGTGAGATAATCAAGGTCATGAATATGTATATCGCCCTCTTTATGCGCCTTTGCATGTCTTGGGTCAAGCACATACATTTCATAAAACTGCTTTGCACCCTCGGAGCCATATTTAAGCATTGTACCCATTGCAGTATCGCCGTTTATGTTAGCATTCTCACGCTTAATATCGCTGTCCTTTGCAGGCTTGAATGTAAGATCTTCATAAACCTTCATAAGCCTTGTATTCATTTCTCTTACTCTTGTTCTGTCCGACCTGTAAAGGATATACGACTTTGCAGTCTTTGCATGGCCCTCTTCAACAAGAACCTTTTCAACTATATCCTGTATCTGCTCAACGGTAGGCACTTGCTTCCCGTATATTTTTTCCGTCATCTCACAGACCTTGCCGGCAAGCTCCAATGCCTCATCATAATTGCTTCCACCAACAGACTGGGCTGCTTTAAATATTGCCCTTGCAATTTTTTCTACATTGAAGGTTGCTTTTCTTCCATCCCTTTTGATTATCTGCGTAATCATTGCATTCACCTCTAAATATAATCAGACCACAACATATTGTGTTTCATTAAGTCCTAAGAACAAGTATATAGTATTTATCCTGTTCTGTCAATACTTAAAGAATATTTAAGAGGTAAAACTTTGTTTAAATAATCTGTACATTTTGCATCAAACAGCAGAAATATATCACAAATTTAATTTGCGCCGATAAGTTTAAAAAGCAAAATTATTTTTTGAATTAAGCATTTCCTCCGCATTTTTCAAGGCTGTTTCAGTAATGCTTTCACCGCAGAGGATTCTTGCTATTTCATGCTTTCTTTCATCAAATGAAAGCTTTTTAACATTTGTAAAAGTGCGATTATCACGCAAGGTCTTTTCAATCAGCAGATGATTATCAGCCATTACAGCAAGCTGTGATAAATGGGTAACACATATCACCTGCCTTATTTTTGAAATCTGTGCAAGCTTTATGCCTATTTTCTGTGCTGCACGTCCGCTTACACCGGTATCAATCTCATCAAAAATAAGAGTCGGAACCTCATCCTTTTCGGCAATAACATTTTTAAGAGCAAGCATTATTCTTGACAGCTCGCCCCCAGATGCAATTTTGTTTATCGGTTTAGGCGGTTCCCCTATATTTGCCGATATCAGAAATTCAACCGTATCCATTCCGACAGCAGTAAGCTTCCCCTCAGTAAAGGCTACTTCAAGCCTTACATTAGGCATATCAAGAAATTTCAGCTCCTCCTGAACCTGATGTGCAAGCTTTTCAGCTGCTTTTTTTCGTTTTTCGGAAAGCTTGTCCGCTTTTTGCGAAACATCCTTTAAAAGCTTCTCTCTTTCATCAAGCAGCTTCTGAATATTCCCTGTACTGTCAGCCAACGCTTCAAGCTCCTTAACCGAAGAGTTGTAAACATTAAGTACATCGCTTAAATTAGGACCGTACTTCTTTTTTATCTCAAACAGCTTCTGCCGTCTTTCAAGCAAATATTCGTATCTTTGAGGATCAATTTCTGCTTTGTCATTAATTTTTATAATCTCAGAGCAAATATCATCAAGCTCCAGCTTTACGTTATTCAGCCGTTCTGTAATAGGATTAAGCTCGCTTAATAGCTCCGTATATTCACCTATCCTGTCAGATGCAGAGCCTACCTGCTCAACAATTCCGGCATCGGACTCATTCCCATTAATCAAATCAATTGCCTGCGAAAGAGCGTTATGTATATCAACGCTGTTTTTTGCTATTTTATATTCTTCCTCAACAGCAATATCCTCATCCTCTTCAATTTCCAGCTCAGCAATATCTTCTATTTTTTGTTTAAGAAGCTCTATTCGTTCTGCTCTATCCTTTTCATTAAGCTTTAGAGCTTTTATTGTCCTTGAAAGCTCCTGCAGCTGCTTAAATTCTGCTCGGTAAGCGTCAATTTCGCTTTCAAGCTCTGCATAACCGTCAAGAATGTAAAGATGCTTTTCGGGAGAAAGCAGCATCTGGTTGTCATGCTGACCGTGTATATTTACAAGAGTTTCGCCTATATCCCTTATTACCGAAATATTTGCAGGCTTAGAATTAATTCTTGCCGTACTTCCTCCGTCTGCAAAAATTTCCCTTGTTATTGTAAGCTCGTCATCGCTGTAATCTATGCCGTATTCATCAAGCTTTTTCTTGGTTGCAGGAAAAAGCTGCCTGAACATAGCAGTAACAACTGCTTTATCACAGCCTGAACGCACTATATCCTTTGATGTACGCTGACCCAGAACAGCATTTATTCCATTGATAAGTATGGATTTTCCTGCCCCCGTTTCTCCGGTAAAAACGTTGAACTGCCCGGAGAAAGGAATATTAGCTTCTTGAATTACGGCAAGATTAACAATATAAAGTTCACTTAACATCCCTAACCTCCTGCTGAAAAATTTCACACAAGAATTATTTAAAAATCAGCTTATTCATCATATCCGAAAAGGCTCTTGCTTTATCCTCTGTTTTCATAAGTGCAAAAATAGTGTCATCTCCGGCAATTGTTCCAACAATATCAGTGTATTCTATTTTGTCAAGCATTGCACATGCGGCATTTGCCATTCCTGTATGACATCTTATCACAACCGTATTCATTGCATAATCAATCCCGATAACAGAATCCAGAAACATAGGCGGAAACTCTGCTTTACATATGTCAGGTGCGGTATACCTATAATTCCCCTCACTGTCATATGCTTTTTTAAGACCAAGCTCTCTTATATCTCTGGAAAGCGTAGCCTGAGTAACCTGAACATTTTCAATTTCAAGCAATTCTTTAAGCTGCTCCTGAGTTTCAACAGGCTGTTTTTTAATAAGTTCAAGTATTGCTTCCTGCCGCTGCTTTTTCATTTCTGCAGTTATCCTTTCATGTATTCCAAAGTTATCCTTTAATTGAATTCATAAGCTTATTGTTTACGGCGTCAAAAAAGCTATTCCCCTTAATATCAATAAGCCTTAGCTTTTTTTCGGATTTGTATATTGAAAGAACACTTTTACTGTTAATGCTGATGTTTTCCTTGCCGTCAACCGCAAAATATATATCACCGAATTCTTTTGCAAAATGACGCACTTCAATTTTTTCCGTCGCAGAAAACAGTATTGTTCTTGAGAACAGCGAGTGAGGACATATAGGGGTTAGCTGAATACACTCCAGCTGTGGTTCAACAATAGGTCCTCCTGCTGAAAGAGCATATGCTGTTGAACCTGTCGGAGTAGAAAAAACAATTCCGTCAGCACGGATTGAGCTGACTGTCTTGCCCCTTATTGATATATCATAATCTGCAATTTTTGAATACGGTCTTGCAATAACAATATCGTTAAGTGCGGTATAAATTGTTCTTTCATTTTCACATACAAGCTCGGCATTAAGCATCATTCTTTCTTCAACGGTATAATCTCCCGTTTTCAGGCGTGAAAGATTTTCAAGCTCATCAGCCTCCATTGATGCCATAAATCCAAGCCGTCCGGTATTTATGCCCATCAGCGGTTTATTATAAAGTGAAGCATATCTTGAAGCTTTAAGAATTGTTCCGTCGCCGCCTATTGCTATAACAAAATCACAAAGCTGTGTTATCTGTTCTATACTGCCGTATCTGACAAAAGCCTTTTGTGAAAGCTCTTCCTTCTGACTGCTGTCAGCATAAATTTCCGAACCTAGCCTTTTAAGTATATCACAGGCCTCCAGTGCTGTAGGAAGAGCATTCTTTTTTCTGAAATTAGGCATTAAAACAACTTTCACTCTGACATTACCCTTTCTTTTTCAGACTGATAAAAGCATTTTCAACAGCCTGCACCGAATCCGGCACAGTACTAGCCTTCTGCTTTTTCAGATACAGAAGATACTCAATATTCCCGTCGCCTCCGCATATCGGAGAATGATCAAGTCCTTGTGCATACAATCCGTTTTCGGCCGCTGACTGAATGATTTCATTTATTACACGCACATGGACCTTAGGATTTTTTACAATTCCGTTTTTTCCAATATTCGCCCTGCCCGCCTCAAACTGAGGCTTTACAAGCAGAACAGCTTCGCCCTCTGCTGAAAGAAATTCGCTTATTTTTGGTATAATCTGCTTCAATGATACAAACGAAACATCGGAGGCAATAAAATCAATCCGTTCACTGAAATAATCATTCGACAGATTTTTTATGTTTGTTTTTTCAAGGTTTATAACCTTATTGTTTTTAAGTAAGCTTTCAGCAAGCTGATCGTGTCCGACATCAACGGCATAAACCTTTAACGCGTTATTCTGCAGCATACAATCAGTAAATCCGCCTGTGGACGCACCTATATCAATGCATACCTTTTCATTTAAGTCTATGCTAAACGCCTTGACTGCCTTTTCCAGTTTAAGTCCGCCTCGTCCGACGTATTTCAACTGTTCGCATAATACCTCAATTATGTCATTTTCTTCCGTATCATAAGACGGTTTGTATATAACTCTGCCATTAACCGTTACATTACCTGACTTAATAAGCTCCTTTGCACGTTCACGGCTTTTTATTATTCCTTTTTCAACGGTATATAAATCAAGTCTCAACTTAATTTCTCCCATGCGGTTTCAATAATGCTTCTCATTGAAGCAGTGTCAAGCCCGTATTTTGCCAGTGCTGACTCAGCAGATGACTGCTTTACAAATTCATTTATGGCGTGTATTTCGACATTTCCACTGTAACCGTTTTTGTTAAGTGCAAGCATAATATGTTCACCTATTCCGCCAAGCTCGTAAGCCTCTTCAAAAACAATTATTTTTTTATATCCAGCGCATATTTCAGTTATCTCTTTTTCAACAGGGAAAATCTTAACAAGCTTTAAATAATCAGACTTATCCATACAATCTGTATCAATCAAATTCTGATATATTCTTCCATACGAAACTGTAAGAATATCTTTGGTTTTCCCTGTATAAAAATAATCTGCATACGTCTCTGATTTTTCAAAAGATGAACAGTCACAGCCTCTTGGATAACGTATAGCCGCAACACCAGTACAGTTATATAAAGCCTCGTACAGGCAAAGCCGCACCTCTTCATAGCATGACGGAGAAAAAATAACTGCACCAGGAATTGATGTAAGCATTGACACATCAAAAATTCCCTGATGAGTTTCACCATCCTCGCCGACTATCCCTGCTCTGTCAACAGCAAGAACAACGTGAAGCCTATCTATGGATAAATCATGAATTATCTGGTCATAAGCTCTTTGAAGAAAGCTGGAATATACAGCCACAACAGGAAGCTTTCCCATTTTTGCAAGACCGCCTGCAAAGGTTATTGCATGCTGTTCAGCTATTCCGACATCAAAAAATCTTTCAGGGTAAGCCTCGGCAAAATACTGGAGTCCCGTTCCGTATTTCATTGCCGCTGTAACAGCGCAGATATTTTCATCTGAACCGGATATATAAAGCAGCTCCTTTCCGAACACGGCAGAATAGCTGTCCTCAGAAATGATTTCAGGGTTGCTGCACTTTTCTATCGGAGATATTCCGTGAAAAGCACCGGGGTTCCTTTCAGCAGGCTTAAAGCCCTTGCCTTTTATAGTGTTCACATGAATAAACACCGGCTTGTTCATTCTCTTAGCCATGCGGAAGGTTTCTTCAAGCTCCCTTATGTTATGTCCGTCGACAGGGCCAAGATATACAAAGCCAAGATCCTCAAACATGGTAGTATGGTACAAAGCCCATTTTACCGCTGATTTTGAGGACTTCAAAATATTCTTGACCGGCTTTCCAATTACTGGAGTTTTGTCAAGAATTTTTTCAAGCTTTCTTTTTGCATTCAAATATGTCTGATTTCCTCGTATTGATGTGAGATATTTTGCCAGTGCTCCAACGTTTTTTGATATTGACATATCATTATGGTTAAGTATAACAATTATATTGTCACCGCTTTTTCCGGCATTGTTAAGTCCCTCGTAAGCCATGCCACCGGTAAATGCACCGTCACCAATAACAGCTATAGCATGGTGATTGTCGCCATTCAGCCTCATAGCTCTTGCCATTCCGCAGGCAACAGATACAGAAGTACTGCTGTGACCACCAATAAAGGCGTCATGCTCTGATTCCGACGGACGGGAAAAACCGGATATTCCGTTTTCTTTTCTTAATGTATCAAAGCTTTTATATCTGCCGGTTAAAAGCTTATGTGTATACGTCTGATGTCCGACATCCCAAATGATTTTATCATCAGGCGAGCTGAATACCCTGTGAATTGCAACAGTAAGCTCCACTGCTCCAAGATTGGAAGAGAGATGCCCCCCATTTTTCATAACAGTATTAACAATAATTTTTCTGATTTCACGGCAAAGCTTTTCGCACTGATTAACCGAAAGATTCTTCAAATCATCAGGTAGGCTAAGGTTTTTAAGACTTGCTTTTCTATTAATCATATCAACCAACAGGCATAGTCATGGCAATAAGTATGCCAAGCAACGCTCCTCCCAAAACTTCAAAAGGTGTGTGTCCAAGATATTCCTTGAGCTCCTTGCGCTTCTGCTCAATATCCTTGCTGTCGCTGCTTTTTATGCTTTCCTTGCTGATAAAAAGCCTATTCATTCGGTTGATTTCACGGGCATGAAGTCCTGCCGCGCGGCGTACTCCCATTGCGTCATACATAACTATCATCGCAACCAGAAACATTATAGCAAACTCAGCAGAACCAATTCCGCATTTTCTTGATACTGCAATTGTAGCGGAGCATACCAAAGCCGAATGTGAACTAGGCATACCTCCTGCACCGATAAGACGTTCCGCCTTGAATTTTTTTGTTAATATAAAATGTAAAAATGTTTTTATAATCTGCGCCACAAACCATGACACGACAGCAGATACCAGTATATAATTATATTCAAGTTTATGCATTTAATTATCAATCCTTATTTTTTTCTTGAAAGCAACCTTCTTGTTAGCTCTTTTATAAAATTAGAATTATCAAATTCTGAAAGCATTGCAAGAGCTTCATTGGTAAGCTGCCGTGCCTTTTGAGCAGCTTTTTCCGTTCCTGCAGCTGACGCATAGGTTTTCTTGTTATGTCTTTCATCACTTCCGACAGGCTTTCCGAGCTCCGTATCAGTGCCTTCAATATCTAGTATATCATCTATAATCTGAAATGCAAGTCCCATTTTTTCTGCATATTCCGAAGCAGCCTTAATCTGCTTTTCAGAACCGCCTCCTACAAGACAGCCTGTTACGCAGGATACAGCAAGCAAAGCACCTGTTTTAAGCTTATACATCTCAGTAAGCTTGTCAAGTGAAAACTCACTGCTGTCCTGTTCTATGTCAAGAACCTGACCTCCTGTCATTCCGTTTATTCCTGTTGCATGGGATAGTCTAGCTATTATTTTTATTTTTGTTTCCGCTGTCAGCGAGCCGTCATTGCATATAATTTCATAAGCATGATTTAACAGAGCGTCGCCTGCAAGAAGAGCCATTGCCTCTCCAAACCTTTTATGGCAGGAGGGCTGTCCCCTGCGGTAATCGTCGTCATCCATACAGGGCATATCGTCATGAATAAGTGAAAAAGTATGAATCATTTCGACGGCACAGGCAGAGGATAAAGCGGAAGAAATATCCCCTCCGCACATACGGCAGAATTCCAGCACAAGCACAGGACGTATTCTTTTTCCCCCAGCAGAAAGCGAATACCACATGGCTTCGGCAATTACACCCTGACCTTTATCCGCTTTTGACATATAATAGTTTTTATACTCATCAAGCCGTCCGTTAATAAGTTCCATATAACTGTCAAGAATATCGTTAAAAGAATTATTCATCATTCATACCTGCCACTGAAACCTTCATCTGTGCTTCATCAAGATTTTTCCTGCACTCACCGACAATAGTCAAACCCTCCTGATAAAGCTGAACTGATTTTTCAAGCGGAACCTCCCCTTCAGAAAGCTGTTTAATTATTTCATCTAACCTTAATATTGACTGTTCAAAACTCATTTTATCATTCCTTTGCTACTGCATTTATTTCTCCATCAGAAAAATGCACACACAGTTCATCACCATTTTTAACCTGTTTAACCGAAGAAACAAGCCTGCCGTTGCTATACACAAGAGAATAACCCCGTGACATCGTTTTAAGAGGACTTAAGCTGTCAAGCAGCAGTATCTTTTCATTCAGTGCAGCCGACTTTTTCAGCAGCAGATTTTTCATAGCTTTTTTAAGTTCATCTTCTCTTGAATCAATTTTTACCTTATAGACCGACAGCTTATTAATCGGAGAAAGCCTGTTCAGCTCGTTTTCCTTTGCAGAAAGTATATTGTTTTTCCAATTCAAGCCGTCTAAGAAAGCCTTGCTGAGTCTGTCACAGCACACGTTCAGCTCCTTATACAGAACACCAATTTCCGGAACAGCAAGCTCTGCCGCTGCTGACGGAGTAGGTGCTCTTAAATCTGCGGCAAAATCCGCTATCGTAACGTCAGTTTCATGTCCAACAGCCGATATTACAGGCGTTCTGCAGGAATAAAGCTTTCTTGCGACCTGTTCGCTGTTGAAGCACATAAGGTCTTCAAGCGAACCTCCGCCTCTGCCAACTATAATTATATCACAGTTACTGCTGTCAGCCAAGTCCAAAGCTCTGCAAATTGAATCGGGAGCATTTTCCCCCTGAACAAGCGCAGGAAAAATAGCTGCCTCTGCAATAGGATATCTTCTGCTTAATATGTTAAGGATATCCTGCAGCGCCGCACCGTCGGGTGATGTCACTATTCCTATTTTAGATGGATACAGTGGAAGAGGCTTCTTATGCTCCTCGTCAAAAATACCCTCAGCGGACAGCTTTTCTTTAAGCTGTTCGAAAGCAAGATACAGTGCTCCTATTCCGTCAGGCTGCATATCGGTAACATAAAGCTGATAAATACCATCGCGCTCAAATACCTGAACACTTGCCGAAACAATTACACTCATTCCGTTCTGCGGAATGAAATTAAGTCTTGCGGCAAAGCTGCTGAACATTATTGCTTTTATTGAGCTTTCCCTGTCTTTTAGTGTAAAATAAAAATGACCTGTTTTTGCATGATTGGTGAAATTAGATATTTCTCCCCGTACAAGCTTGAAGCGCAGGTTGCTGTCCTCTTTCATCTTAAACGAAATATATCTGTTAAGCTGTGAAACGGTAATAATACTGCTCATAATAAACCGTTCTCCTTAACCGCCGCAAATATTGCTGTGCCTGCAGCATTATCGCATGAAAATTCCGGCTCTGCAAAAAAAGCATTGAATTCACGGCAGATGTTTTCTCTGATAAATCTGTTTGACATAACCCCTCCGGCATAAACAACAGGCAAGCCTTTGTATTCTGACAAAGCAGCTGCAGTCATTGCCCTTACCACCGCATAAACCGACGTTATACAGAACTTCGCAATATCGCATGGCTCTGCTTTATTATCAAGCATTTTCCTGCACTGATTTTCTATACCCGAAAGACAGCAGCTTCTACCTTTCATAACCGGCTTGACATTATAGCTTTTTGTACTTTTTTCAGCAAGCTTTTCAAGCTCTTTTCCGCAGGGAAATTTAAGTCCAAGCATTACACCAGCCCTGTCAACAGCCTGACCTGCCTTTAAATCAAGAGAAGTGCCAAGCTCCGATGCCTTAATTACTTCATCCTTATCAGGCTCAATAAGCAGGCAGTCAGTTGTTCCGCCGCTTACATGAAATGCAATAAAGCGTTCATTTATTAGTCCCGTCTTGTCAGCCGAATAAAGAGCCGCAAGGACATGTCCAACCTGATGAGAGGTTTTATAAACAGGCTTTTTAATAATTGCTGACAGTGAATCAGCTAAGCCCTCTCCGCAAGTAAAGCACGGCATATACGAACCGTCTGCATTTCTGGGACGAGTTGAAACACCAACAGCTGCTACTTCTTTATTTATTCCCGAAAAAAGCCTGCCTATAACAAC